>FWPU01001485.1_pt1 | contig 69632 bp, 59 predicted proteins | sample 2228361 | NCBI WGS metagenome assembly FWPU01 (sample SAMEA103939777, study PRJEB20133) | metagenome
GGCTTCCCAAGGACCTCCACGGCGCCGGCGTACTGTCTTCCCCAGCAGGTCCCGTCCACGGCGGCCGCCCGTAGCTTCCGGCGCGGGGCTGGCGGAACCTTGGCCGGCGCCGCCGGCGATGGCTCGAGCAATCCCTGTATTATTCCATTTGATCTTGACAGAAGACTATTTATGGTTTATAAATTGTAGGTCGCATCTTTCATTTTAGGAGAGAGGGTATGCCGGAGAACGCCACAACAGGTCCCGCCGTAACCGTCATCGGCGCCGACTGTTCGTTCAAGGGAGAGGCCTCCTTCGAGGGGTCGATGAAGATCGAGGGGAAGTTCGAGGGCAAGATCTCATCGAAGGGCAAGCTCTCCGTCGGCAAGGGCGCCCAGGCCACCGCCGATGTCACCGTTGGGCAGGTCCACATCGAGGGCACCTTCAAGGGGAACGTGACGGCCATGGAGCGGATCGAACTGACCTCCAGCGCGCACGTGCTGGGAGACATCCGCTCCCCGAAGCTGGTCATCTCCGAGGGCGCGACGTTCGTGGGGAACTGCCACGTGAGCCCCGACGCGCTCAAGGGTGGCACCCAGAATGAGTTCGTGGTGCCCGTGGCCGCCACGCCGATCAGGAAATAGCCCCACATGTCGCGAGAGCCCGCGCGACGTCAGATACTCTGCCCGCGGTGCGGCACCTCGCAGGACGTGTCGCGAAACGCCAAGTCCATCCTGTGCCCGGGCTGCCACCGCAATATCTCCACCGCAGACATCGATATCAACGAGTACTGCGCGAAGATCGAGATGTACACCGCCGGCAAGATCTCCGTGGGCAGGAAAGGCTCGCTCATCGCGGAGGTCAGGGCCGACGAGATCTCCGTCAGGGGAGAGATAAAGGGGCCGGTACGGTCGCGCGGGCCCGTGGCGCTGGAAAAGGGAGGCCGCATCTTCGGCAACCTCACATGCCCCCTGCTGCGGGTCGAGGACGGGGCACAGCTGGTGGGCATGGTGGTGGCCGGACCGGGCGCGGAGGCCCTCCTAGCCGAGTTGGAGACGGTTCCATCGCGCGCCTCCGCCTGACGGGACCATTGGCCCGACCGGGAACCGCGGTTATAATCGGCGCTAGGGGCCGTTAGCTCAGCGGCAGAGCATCTGCCTTACACGCAGAGGGTCGGGCGTTCGAATCGCCCACGGCCCACCATGTACGCCCTGGGCATGGCGGTTCGCCCGAACGAAGCCGGTTCCGGGCCGGGTCGCGCAGTCCTTGACAACAGCGCTCCGAGGGCCAAGATCAATGGGCATGGGCCTGCCGGCGGGAGTTGACCCCGAGGTCTTCGAGGACCTCAAGTGTGTCGCCCAAGTCAGCACCTTCCTCGAGGCCGTCGGCGAACCGATCGAGTTCTGGGAAGGCCTCTGCTTGGTGAACGCGCAGCGGCAGCTCGTCCGCCGCCAGATCAGCCAGCTGACGATGATGGGCGACAAGAGCCGAGTCCAGCTGGCCAAGCCAATCGTCGACAAGATCAGGTTCGTGCGCGAACAGTTCGGGCCTACCGTCCGGGACCTCCGCCTCTTCCTGAACCGCATGACCGGGCTGCCGATCGAAGGCGACCGTCGCGAGATGATAATAGGGTTCATCGTCGCGTCAGCCAAGGGACAGGAGTCCGCCAAGGAATGGCTCAAGGATCCCGACAAGCACCTTGGAAAGGCCGCCGCGAAACTGGCCGTGATAGGCGGAATCGCCGACAACTACCGCGAGGCGTTGCGTCCGTGGTCGCCGCCGCCCCCGCGCCATACACTCCCTGAGCCGGCCCCGCCAGCCCAGGCCGCGGCCGCGCCGCCGGCATCAACCGAGGCTCCAGCCCAGGCCCCGCTGCCCCAGCCAGGGGTCGAAGAGGCCGTATTCGAAGAGATAGAAACGGCCGCGCCGGAGGCGGAGCAACCGCCAGAGCCTCCCCCTGAGGCCCCTCCGGCTCCCGCTAAATCCAAGACGGAGGCGCAACCGCCGCCCCCCACCCATGTCGAGCTCCCTCACGGCGTCGACCCCGACATCCTGGAGGACGTGCGGCGGGTGGAGCAGTGCAGGAAGATATTCGAGGAAACGCATCAGCAAATCGAGGTGTGGGAAGTCTTCCTATTGGTGATGCTCGATCGCGACGCCACCAAAAACAAGATTGAGAAACTCCTTGATCTAAAGAAGAACGGGAAAACGCAGGAGTTCACAGAAGGAGCCCTCCATCTATTCGAAAGCCTCCTGAAGATGAGAGCCCAGTACGGCCGCTTCGTGCGCCCCCTGAGGGAATTCCTCTCCACGCTCCAGGTCGGGACATTCGGCAAAGACACCACCGAAATGGCCCTCGGATTCATAGTCGCCTCCACACGCGGACGCGAGCGCGCCTCTCAGTGGATGGAGAGCCCCAAATCTTACCGCCAGGAAGCGGCCGGACGTTACGAAGACATAATCAGCCGGACGATGAAATACCAGACGGCGCTCAGGATGACTTCAACACCTGACGGCCAAAACTGTTAACGAAATCGCGTCGCGTAAACGTTAACAGTTCAGGGGGGGGACCAGAAGCGGATAAGGCGTTCGGCCGCCGTCCGTCGCGGCCAGCCTGGCAATGCCGAAGCCGCGGCCCGCTTGAGCGACAGGAGCGCTTGCTCCCTATCCCCGGCCGACTCCAGGGCCAAGGCCAAGTCAAAAAGGATGTCGGCATTGCCGGGATCGCAGCGGAGAGCCTCCCGGAAATCCGCCGCAGCGCCCGCGGCATCACCCTTCATCCTGCGTGCCGCGCCCCGATTGGCATATGCCTCCGCGTAGTCGGGGTCGATCCCGAGCGCCATGCCGTACTCGTCGATGGCCTCGTCGACCTTCTGCTGCCACAGGAGCACGTTTCCGAGATTGTTGTAGGCCTCCGCGTAGAACGGCCTGAGTTCAACGGCCTTCTTGAAATCCGCCAGGGCCCCATCAAGATCAAGCCTCTCCGCCCTGGCCGCGCCCCTGTAGTTGTAGGCCCGCGCGAAATCGGGCCTCGCCTCGATCGCACGGTCGAAGTCGGCCAATGCACCCTCGAAATCCCCCAGCGCCTGCCGGGCCAACCCCCGATTGCACAGGAGCGCCGGGTTGCCGGGATCCAATCTTATCGCCCGGGTATAATCGTCCGCCGCGCCGCCCGGCCGGCCCATGCAGAAACGGACGTCGCCCCGGGCCCTGAACCTGTGCGCTGCCGGCTCGATATCCAGCGCGCACCCCAGCAGCTCCTCGGCCCGCGACAGGCCTCCCAGGACGGCTCGCGCCTCGGCCAACAGCGTCACCGCCGCAGCGTCCCAAGCGTTCGCGCGAACGTACCCATCCAAGGCCTCGACAACTTCCCCGTAACGCCCTTTCCAGAAAGCTACGGCCCCCTCCAAGTATCTCACTTCGACGGGATCCAGCCCCTTCGCCGCCCGCGCACGCTCCAGGTATTCCCTGCTCACGGCCGACAGGCAGCGAGCATCCTCGTCCTCCGGCTCCCCCTGCCCGAGACGTGCCCTCCCCCCGCTGAGCATCAAGGAAGGCGGCAGTTTCTTCCGCAGGTAGGCATCTCCGAAATACTTCCCCCGCTCCAAGAGCGCTGGTCCGAACAGCGGATCACGCTCCAGCGCCTCCCCGAAGGCCCTTTCCGCCTCCGAACCCCGACCGAGCAGGATCAGGCACCGCCCGCGCATCAGCCATGGAGCCGGGCTCGAAGGATCCGCCACCGCGGCGGCTTCGAACCACCGCGCCGCTTCTCCCGCGGGGGCCTCCAGCGCGCCCCCCTGCACCCGCACACCCCGAGCAACCCAGAGAACACGAGACCAGCTTTCAATCCCCTTCTGGTACGCTCCCAGAAAAAGGGCGCTCCGGCTTCCCGCAGATCCGCCGCCCATGGCCAGCAGAACAGCCGAGGAAAGTCCGACCGCGGCCACCACGACGGCGGCCGCCAACGCACCATTCATCCAACCCACCCTACCCCCGCGGCAGGCCGTCCCGGCCGGACGGCCCACGGCCGCCTCGTCCCGCATCAACCGTCTCAGGTCGTCCCCCATCTGTGCCGCATTGGCGTAACGATCCGACGGCACCTTCTCCATGGCATGCAGTATGATCGCCTCCAGCTCAGGGGTCACATCCTGATTGAGCCGGCTCGGAGGAACCGGCGAATCGGTGATCAGCTTCCAGAAGAGCGACTCCAAGTCGGCACAGGCCTCGAACGGAGGCCGACCGGTGACGGCCTGATACAGCGTCGCGCCCAGTCCGTACACGTCGGTGGCCGGACTGATGAGACCTGGATTGCCCGACACCTGCTCGGGCGCCATGTACAGCGGCGCGCCGAGCGACCGGCCTTCCGCCGTCGGCGCCAGCCGAGAGAGATACTCGGCCGGGCAGAAATCGCCGAGGTGCCCCCTGCCGCCTGCGTCCACCAGGATGCTCTGCGGCCTTATGTCCCTGTGCAGTATCCCCTGCCGGTGCATGTAATGCACCGCATCGCACACTTCCGCCATGATTTCAACAACCCGCCGGATGGGCAGCGCCCGCCTGTCGAACGGCACGCCGTCGACGTAGCTCATCACAATGTAGCCCCGCCCCCCATCCTGAAAGGCCTCGTAAACCTCCACGAGGTTGGGATGCCTCAGCCTCGCCGCGGCCCTGACCTCGCCGAGAATTCTGTCCCAGGTGAGATCCACCTCCCGACGCAATTCCTTTAGCGCGACGCACCGCTGGAGCTGGGTATCCCAGGCCTTCCACACCACGCCGGCCGCTCCACTTCCCACCTCCTCCAGGATCGCGTAGCGCCCCACCATGCGATCGACGCCCGGCATCGCCGGGACCACTCGACCGGCGGCATCGAGATCCTCCAGGTACTTCTGCTGCCGAAGGAGTTCCTCGACCTGCGCGTCGGTCAGCATCCCGCATTCCACCATGATCGATGCCAGAGGAACCCTTCCCGGCCGAAAGTGCTGTTCCCGGAGGCAGGCGCGCAGCTCATCCTCGCGGACGTATCCGTTGAGCACCGCGAGGCGCCCCAGCAGAAGCCTGCCGCGAAGGAACCGCGCGACGTTGGCGATACCCTGGAAATCCACGCCCACGTTCATCGGTCGAAGAGCTCCATCAGATAGGCGAACTCCTCCTCCAAGTCTTGCTGGCGCTCCAGCGACTCGCGCACGCGGCCGCGCACGATCTCCCGCAGCCCCGACCGGGCCGCGTAGACGTGGTTCCTCACGTCGCTCTCCTTGATCCCCAGCAGATCGGCGCACTCCCGGTACGACTTCGGAGGCGACGAAAGCACGCAATTCCCGAAAGCCCGGTAGACGATCTCCTTGCCCTCCGCCGCTAGCGACGATTCCAGGTCGCGTATGGAATCCTGGATCAGGCATGCCGCCCAGTCGCGGTCGAAAGCCTCCTCCGCATCGAGATCGTGGCACCACGGCTCGGCTTCGCCGGGATCGAGGGCCGCATCCGCTACTTCGCCGCCGCCCTTCGTCGACATCCGCCGGCGCAGATCGTCAACGACAAAATCCCTGAGCTGCGTCTTGAGGAAAGTGCGGAAACGGCCGCGGTCGGGCGTGGCACGGTCGAGCGCGTCCCCCTGGAACACCTTCAGTAAGAACTCACGGGCCAGATCAGCCGCGACCTCCGGCGGAAGCTTCCACCGACGCTGAAGGTGCCAGAAGACGGGCCTCCAATAGGCTGCCACCAGTCTTCCGAGGCGCGCCCGCCATTCCAGCGAGGCACGATCCCGCGCCGCCAGTATGGTCGACCACGCCGTTTCCACGGGGAAGGCCGCCGGCGCCCCGGCCACGGGGACCTCCTTTCCGCAAAAATGATTTTACCCCAAGACGCCGGGGGCGCGCCCTCAAGCTATCAAGAAAGTCCACCGGACTGCGGCACCGCGGTACCGCATCAAGGCCACGGGCGGCGCCCGCAAGACTCCACAGAAGTACGGGGCGGCGCGCCTCAGGACTTAGGGTATTCCCACGGGGCCCTGTATTTGCGGGCCAGAAGTGCGTTGGCCTCGTCGTCTCCCACGCACATCTCCTTCTCGCCATCCCACTGTATGGAACGGCCGAGCTTGAGGGAGAGCATCCCCAGCAGCGCCATGTTGGTCGAGCGGTGGCCTATCTCGATGTCGCACACGGGCCGGTGCTTCTTCTCTATCGCGTCGAGGAAATCCGCCCACAACTCCCTGATGTTCTGATCGTCCGGCTTGTTGAGCTGCGCGGGCTCGCTGAGCACCTTCCCTCCTCGTCCGTAGAAGGTCCATCCCTTCCGCCACCCCATGTGGAAGATGCCCTTGGTGCCGTGAAAGTAGACGCCAACATTCTCCCCCTTCTCGTTCTCGGTACCCGCGTAAAGGCGGTGCTCCCAGGTGGCGGTGAATCCCTCGAATTGGAAGACCGCCACCTGCGTGTCCGGGGCGTCCGTGTTGTCTTTCTTGACGAACCGCCCGCCGGCGGAATAGACGGTCTTCGGGTATTTCTCGTCGGTCCACATGAGAATCTGATCCATCCAGTGAATCCCCCAGTCTCCAAGCTGGCCGTTGGCGTAGTCGAGAAATTGCCGGAAACCCTTGGGATGTATCCTCTTGTTGAACTGGCGCAACGGTGCCGGCCCGCACCAGAGATCCCAGTCGAGCCCCCGCGGAGGATCCGAATCCGGCGTCGGCGAGCCGGCGTCGCCGTGGTAGTGCACGAATGCCTGGACGAGCCCGATCTTGCCCACCTCGCCGGACTTCAGGAACTTGTGACCGCTCATGTTGTGGGGCGACACGCGCCGGTGGGTCCCCACCTGGACCACGCAGTCGGCGTCGCGCGCGGCCTTGACCATGGCGCGGCCCTCGCGGATGGTATGGCCGATCGGTTTCTCCACGTAGACGTGGGCGCCCGCCTTGACGGCCGCAATCGTGTGCAGGGCGTGCCAGTGGTCGGGCGACCCGACGATGGCGATCTCCGGCTTCTCCTTTTCCAGAAGCTCCCGGAAATCCTTGTACGTCCTTGGCCTGACGCCTGTCTTCTTTTCCACCCTATCGCAAGCCGGCCGGAGCTGGTTCTCGTCGGGGTCGCAAAGGGCGACGGCCTCGCACCGCTGCGATTCGACGGCCTCGTTGAGGATGTTCATGCCCCACCAGCCGCTGCCGATCAGCGCGGTGCGGTATTTCCGGTGACGGGTCGCGCCCAAGATCGCCGGGGAGGAAAAAGACATCCCTGCGGCCGCCGCCCCCTTGATGAATGTCCTGCGGTCCATGTCACGCCCTCCGAAATATCCCCCAGAATTTAACGCCGCCACAACCGGCTTCGGGCGATACCCCCCCCGTGGATTCCGACGGCGCTCACGCAAGAGACGACAGCACGCACTCCGGGATCCGCGCCAAGTCGGGGGCTGTCCAGTCCGCACCCGCGCCCCGCAAGTCGGCATCGGGGAAGCTAGTCGTCAGGCCGAGGCACGGGCACCCCGCCGCCTTGGCCGCTTGGATCCCGTTCGGCGCGTCCTCCACCACGAGGCACTCCCCCGGAGGCACCGCCAGCCGCCACGCCGCCAGCACGAATATGTCGGGATGCGGCTTCTTACGGGTGATGTCGAGGCCGTTTACGCAGATGTCGAACGTCTCAGCCGGTATGCCGATCTCCCTGAGATTGCCTTCCATCTTGACCCTGTCCGCACTGGTCGCGACGGCGAGCTTGAGGCCCCGTTGCCGGCACATCCATATGAATTCGCGGGCTCCCGGCAGCGGATGCAGCCTCCCGCGGATGATCTCCAGATATATCTCGTATGTGCGGGCCTTGTCGGCAGCAAGATCTATCCGTATGCCGCGCCTCTCCGCCGGCCCCCCGAGATACCGATCCTCCCCGGCACCCACGAACGGGACGAAATCCTCGGGGTTCAAATCCGCTCCATGGCGCTCCTTGAACATGCGGATCGCGGCCTCGCAGATGAAAGGCTCCGAATCGCACAGAACGCCGTCCATGTCGAAGATTACGCCCCGGATTCCGCCGATTCGCATACCCTGCCATGGTACTTTTCCCCCGCCAACTGTTAACGAAAACGCGACGCGTAAACGTTAACACTTGACAGGGGGCGGGCGATCGGGTGATATCCGGATGCTTTCCTGGAGGGATGACCGATGAACAACCGATTTACCGGCCTGGCGGCCGCGCTCATCATCGGCATTTCCGCCGCGGCCTGCGAGAGGAGCGGCCCCAAGGGTTCCCAAAGGGTCTTCGTGATGGTCCCCAAGGGCGTTCATCCTTACTACGAACCCTGTTTCGAGGGCTTCAGGGACGCGGCTGCCAGATACGGGGTCAAGGCCGAGTACATGGCGCCCCTCACCTTCGAGCTCTCCCAGCAGGTCAAGACGATCGAGAACCTGATAGCCCGAGGGGTGGACGGCATCGCGATTTCGGCCGTCGACAACGAGGGCCTGGTTTCCGTGATCGATGAGGCGACGAGGGCCGGGATCAAGGTCATAACCTTCGACGCTCCGGCGCCGGCGGCCCGCGCCCTCACCTACATCGGCACCGCGAACGAGGAATCCGGCTACGCCGGCGGCAAGGCGATGGCGGAGGCCATGGGCAAGAAGGGGAAACTGGCGGTGCTGCAGGGCGGCCTTGCCGCCACCAACCTGAACGACCGCTTCAAGGGATTTCAACGGGCCATCAAGGAACTGGCCCCGGGAATCGAGATAGTGACCCGCGAGAATACCGACGGCGACATGAGCATGACCGTCAACAAGACGGAATCCCTGATCCAGGCCTATCCCGACCTGAAGGGCATCTTCGGCGTCTCGGCCGAGTGCTGCCCCGGCGCCGGGGCCGTCATAAAGGAACGCGGCAAGACCGGCACGATAGTGATCGCCGGCTTCGACGACCTGAAGAAGACCCTCGAACTCATACGGGAAGGCGTCGTGACGTTCTGCGTGACCCAGATGACCTACAAGATGGGATGGCTGTCGCTGGAAAAGCTCATCGACGCCGTTGAGGGCAAACCCCTGCCCAAGGTCATCGACACCGGCGTGATCATCGTGACGAAGGAGAACATCGACACCTACCAGCAGGACATGCGGAAGGGGCTCGGCGCGCCGGGGAAATAGGATGATCGCGGAGAACGCCCCGCCGTCCGGCGCGCGGTCCATGCTGCGCCGTTTCCTGCGCCACAAGGAATCGTCCATCTTCCTGGCGCTTGTGGCCATCGTCATCCTGATCTCGGCGGCGTCGCCCAACTTCCTCAGGCCCGGCAACCTCTCGATGGTGGCGCGGCAGACCGCATTCACCGCCATCGCGGCGCTGGGCGTCTTCTTCGTGATCCTGACCTCCGGGATCGACCTTTCGATCGGCTCCATCGTCGGCCTCAGCGGCGTGATCTGCGGCTTCGCCATGGCCTGGGGCATTCCATGGCCGCTGGCCGCGGCCGCCGGGCTGCTCACCGGCGCCCTGGTAGGGGCGATAAACGGCGTGATCGTATCCTACGTCGGCGTCACCTCCTTCATCGTGACACTCGGGATGCTCTGGATGGCCCGCGGCGCGGTCCTGGTGATGACCGGAGGAGAACCCGTCAAGCGGATACCTTCCTCGTTCATCGAGACGGCCGGAGGGAACATCCTGGGGATACCGGCACCGGTCCTGGTCCTCGCCGCGGTTGCCGCCCTCGCGCACGTCCTGGTGACCCGCACCGTCTTCGGCCGGCGCGTCATGGCCATCGGCGGAAACGAGGAGGCCACGGAACTCTCCGGCATCAACGTCAGGCGCGTGAAACTCCTCACCTACGTGCTTTCGGGCCTTTACGCGGCGATCACCGGGATACTCTACGTCGCCAGGTTCCAGACCGCCCAGCCAGAGGCGGACAAGAACATCGTACTCGACGCCATCGCCGCCACCGTCATAGGAGGCACCTCCCTGTTCGGCGGCGAGGGAAGCGTCCTCGGAGTCCTGATCGGCGCCATGATCATGGGCGCCATCCGCAGCGGCCTGGTCCAGATGAAGGTCTCCCCATTCTGGCAGGATCTCATCATCGGGGCCATCATCGTACTGGCGGCGATCATCGACGTGATCCGCAGGAGGAAGGCCAGGTGACGGAGAAACCTGCGCCGCCGCAGCCCCTCCTCCGAATGAGGGGCATCTCCAAGTCATTCTCCGGCGTCCAAGTCCTCCGGAACGTGGACTTCGACCTGAACGCGGGCGAGATCGTCTGCCTCCTCGGCGAAAACGGCGCCGGCAAGTCGACCTTGATGAAGATCCTCACCGGAGTCCACACCGAATACGAGGGGAGCATATTCCTCGAGGGAATAGATGTACACTTTCGCTCCACGGCCGACGCCTACGCAATGGGGATCAGCATCGTCTTCCAGGAATTCAACCTCTGCCCCAACCTGTCGGCCATGGAAAACCTGTTCCTCGGCCACGAACACCGCAGCCGCGGGATATTCTTTTCCCGCGCCAGGACGCGGGAGGCCGCCGTCGAATCATTCCGGCAGCTCGGAGTGGACATCGATCCGGAGGCGATCGTCCGCGACCTGGGAGTGGCCCAGCAGCAGATGGTCGAGATCGCCAAGGCGCTCTCCCACAGGCCGAAGATCCTGATAATGGACGAGCCCACCGCCGCCCTCGCGGACAAGGAGATAGAGACCCTTTTCCGCATCATGCGCGATCTCAAGGCCCGCGGCATCGCCATCGTCTTCATCAGCCACAAGCTCAAGGAGGTCCTGGCGATCTCAGACCGCGTCGTCTGCCTCCGCGACGGCGAGGTATCGGGCACGATAGACACCAAATCCGCCACGGAGGACAAGCTCGTTTCCATGATGGTGGGCAGGGAGATCGACAGCCTCTACAGCCGCAGAAAGGGGCGCGCGGGACAAGACGTCGTCTTCGAGGCCCGGGAGATCTCAGGCCCCCCCCGCATCCGCGACGTCTCATTCCGCGTCCTCAGGGGAGAGATAGTGGGCCTGGCGGGACTGATCGGGGCCGGCCGCACCGAGCTGGCCCGACTGATCGTCGGGGCGGAGCGCCGGACCGCCGGACACCTGTTCCTGGAAGGTCGCGAGGTCCGCATCGACCACCCCTCCGACGCCGTCGCGCTCGGCATCGCCTACGTCACCGAAGACCGCAAGAAGCGCGGGCTCGTCCTGCCCATGACCGTCAGGGAGAACGTGACGCTGGCCATCCACCGCCTCGTCTCAAACAGGGCCCTCTTCATAGACGGCGCCGCGGAACGGGAGATAACCGACCGCTACATCCAGGATCTCCGCATGAAGGTTTCTGGACGCGAACAGGTCGCCCGCAGCCTCTCCGGAGGCAACCAGCAGAAGCTGCTGCTGGCCAAGTGGCTGGCCATCCGCCCGAAGCTGCTCATACTCGATGAGCCCACGCGCGGCATCGACGTGGGCGCCAAGGCGGAAGTCCACCGCATCATCGCGGAGCTCGCCGACGGCGGCATGTCCATCCTGGTCATCTCGTCGGAACTGCCCGAGATACTCCGCCTCTCCGACCGGATACTCGTGATGCACGAAGGGCGCCTCACCGCCGACATACCACGCCTGGATGCCGACGAGGAGAGGATCATGAAGGCCGCGGTGGCCTGAAGGCTCACCGCATCCAGCGCCCGCGACCTGTGACCTCAACAAGCTCCACGGAGCGAAAAACAGTGAAACTTTTGTGCGAGGCCAGGCCCAGGCAACCGGAATTGCGGAGCGCGAAATGCGACGTGATGGACACGTCGGAGAAGTCCGCCCAGCAACGGCAGAGCATCTCACCGTGCAGGCCAGCGCCCCCTCGTACCATCGCAGCGCCCGCTCGCGACAGGCATCGCGCGCGTAGCCGGACTGATTCTTGGCGTATTCCAACCAGGAATCCGCAAGGGCCGCCATCTCTTTCGCCGAGGACGGCCAGGCGACCTCCCTCTCCGCCAACTCCTTCAGCGTTTCACTCGAACACTTCAGGAGATTCTCCAGCCCCTCATTCCACCTGCCCAGCCGGAAACACCTGAAACTTCCCACCGCGAAGTTCGCCACCCCGTCGCCCGAATCCGCCTCCAGCGCCTTCAGCTTCTCGTCGTAAAGTCTGGATTCGCGGGACAAGTCCGCCATACCCTTCGCCCTGGCATGGATACGCCCCAGCAGCGACTCGTCACCGAGGCGGCGCGCGACCTGACAGGCCCTGTCAGCCGGCTTTGAGGCCTGCACAAGCCGATCGGCCACGAGTGCGCCTTCCGCCAATTCCATGCACGCGGATATGAAGTCCCGCATGACCGCGGGCGTGTTGGCGCCCGGTCGCATTTCTCGGCCGACGCAAGCTTGCATTCCCACGGATCGATACCATGTCTTTCGCGGACTCCAGGGCGGCCGTGCCGGGCGGTGCGAGCCTTTGCGCGCGCATACTTCCGGGATCATCACTATAAAGGACTCCCGGGGGGACGATCTCCTTCGAGCCCCCAGGGCCGCTCCAAAAGATCGTCATATTGGCCACTCCGGCGTTATCAAAATACTCCATCCTGATCCGCGCGGGGGCCCAAGCCCTCAGGTTCACCTGGGCGGCATCCTCCGCGCTTCCACGGCGTATCCACCGACCCAACAACAGCTTTTCATTGATCCACAACCTGACACCGTCGTCCGATTTCGTGAAGAAGGTGAAAGTCCCCGTGCGCGGCGGCACTATCCAGCCGGTCCAGCGAACGCTGAAATAATCTCGCGGTAAACCAGGCAGCGGCGATCCTGAACCCCAGTCGAAGCCGATCATGGGATCAACGCGAACGGCGACCGGCGCGCCCTTGAGCTCCATGTTGGCGAAATACGCCCCCCGTAGGCCGTCACCGCGGGCCGGCTTAGGTCCCGCCGGCGGCTCCTCGACCGGAGGGACGGCGGCGGGTTTCTCCGGCGGCTTCTGCTCCTCCACCGGCGGCGGTTTTCCCAAGACATCCTCCGTTGAACGTCCGTTAATGGATTTCAGCGTCTTTATGGACCGCAGTACCGGCAGGCCGCGCTAGGGATCCAGATCGCAGTGAAGCACCTCGAGCGGCGTACCGACCAGCGGGGACAGATCCGTCACTTCCGTGCCGTTGCAGAAAAGGCGCTTCAGCGTGCGCATCCCCTTCAGGGGAGACAGGTCCCCTACGCGCGTGTGCGCGATGTTGAGGACATCCAATGGCGCACCTTTCAGTGGCCCCAGGTCTTCGACGACCGTCGCGGCGCACCACAGCTCGCGGAGGGGCATCCCGCGAAGCGGCGAGAGGTCGCCGACGTTCGTGCGGCCGATGTCAAGATACCGGAGACGCAAGTCTTTCAAAGGTGAAAGGTCTTCCAAGGGGCTCCGTTCCCGCTACCACCAGTCTCCGGGCGATTCAGGATCGGAACGGCCCAGGCGCCGGAGATCGCCGAGCGCCCTGACCGGCGAGACGTCATTGACACCGGCCAGGGGCAGTAAAAATTCGACGACCTTCCCACCCTCAACCTTTTCCATCAAATCCTCAAGCTTCCCGGCGGCCTCCTCCTCCCGCTCCGTCCCGCTCTCCACCCTCACCGCCGGGAGATCAACCGCCTTGCGCCGCTCCACCGTTCCGGCCTGAGATCCCCGCCGCGGCCTCGCCGTCCTTACCGCCACAATCATTGCGGGAGCGCCACCGACGACCGTTCCTCTCCCAAGGCCATGCTCGCCCGGCGGCAGGCCGCGGGCGACCCGCTCCAGATCCTCCAGCAGCTCCCCGCAACCGCCGTGGCGATCTTCCGGCCGCTTGGCCATCATCCGGCGGATCACGTGCGCGACACCCTCCGGAATCCCCGCCCGGACATCCCGAGGATCAGGGAGCCGTTCCCGGACGTGCTCGAACATCACCTCCACCCCCGAGGATCCGTGGAACGGGGGGAAGCCGGTCACGAGGTGATAGAAAGTGGCCTCCAGCGAATAAATGTCCGTCCGGCCGTCCATGTTTTTCCGCCCGAGGGCACGCTCAGGAGATACGTAGTGGTGAGCCCCATCGTCGCGCCGGTCAGCGTCAACACCGAGGCCTCTTCGTCCTCGATGTTCTTGGACAATCCGAGGTCGAGGATCTTGGCGGCGCCGCCGCACATGATTATGTTCGCGGGCTTTATGTCCCTGTGAATGAAGCCCTTGTCGTGCGCGAACTTCAGGCCGCGCGCCACTTGGGTAACGATCCCCACGGCCTCCTGGCAAGGCGTACGCCCTGACGATGTTCTCGTGGCAAAGCTTGGCCGTCGCGCCCGCCTCCCGCTCGAACCGCCTGATGAATCTCTCGTTGCGGGCGTAGCGCTGGCCGAGAACCTTGAGGGCCACGGTCCGCTTGATGTCCACGTCCTCGGCAAGGTAGACCACCCTCGCCGATCTTCCTGATGAGCCGGTAGTGAAGAAGCTGCTGTATGCCCGGCCGGCCGGCCGGGGCCGCGGGCTGCGCGGGCACCCTCGCGGCGGCGATCAGGCGCTCCACGTCATCTCTTTGCGCCGGGGACATGAAGCTCAGGCCGACCATGGCGTCGGCCAGTGATATGCGTTCCCCCCTGCGGGCCAGCTCGGCCTGGTAATCCCGCGCCGGCCAGACCTGCGCAGGGGTCGCCAGGGCGTGCTTCTGAACGAAATCCGCGAACGTTTCGTCTGAGGGGGCCGTAGGCATGCCAACCTTTCCATATAGCGCGTTCAATGGATTCATCCCCGAGATGGCCGCGTCAAAGCGCCTTTTGAAAATTCGACTACGGAGAGCCTTGTTCGCCCAGGGAACAGGGCGGAGACATACGTTGCCGCGGCGGCCGGAATCGTCTACCGACGCGTCACTTTCCCGTCTTCTTGGGGGGCACGATCTCTGCGGTGCGGGATTTCACGTCGGGGCACGGCGGCAGGGGGGCGCTGGGGACAGGTTCGTACCAGAACGCCGCAGCGCACCAGTCATCCTGCCGTTCGAAAAGCCCGTTCTTCCACCCGATATGCTGAATCGTCACGCGGCAATCCTTCTTCCACAAGATCGGATCGGGCAGGTGCCAGCGGTACATGGAGACGTAGCCGGCATCGTTGAGGCTGCAACCGTTGTAGAAGAAGGTCGCCTGCTGCATCCCTCAAGAAAGTCCCACGTAATCCTCGCTGCCGGTGCCGCAGATCGTCGGGAACTCCCGATCGCCGTCGAGGTATATCTTGATCTCTCCCTCGCCCCACCAGTCCGGGCCGAGGGTGCGGACGCCGATGACGGCGCCTACGAACCTACCCCTGCCCTCCCGGCGCGGGAGGATTTCGAAGTCCTGTTTCAAGGTCGTCGGATTTTCGCGCCTGAAGGAGACGTGCAGGGGTCCCGCGCCCGGCGGGATTGCGTCCCCTACGGTGTAGTCCACTCGGCCAGCGGGCATTCGATAGATGGATGCTCTTGCCCATCCCAGTAGGCGCGCAGGAGGAAGCTCCGCAGGTTGACCGGCTCGGGCCGCGTGGTTATCCAGATGTGCCTGATCACGCCGGGGCCGGCGATGTCTCAGAGCGTGACGGTCTCGCCCGGCTTGACGTCGAGGCTGGGGGAGCCCTTGCGGCCTGGTCCGAGCTTGCTCGCGGCCTTTCCGCCGGCGCCCCCGGCGCCGGTCGGATTCTCGAAGGAAATGGAGCGGCTCTCGACCGGGATATCCAGGAGATACGGCACGTCCGGATGTCCCCGCAGGCTTACATCCGGGCCGGGGCGGCCGCGCGCGCACGCAACCAAGGACACGATCAGGGCGGCGAAGACCGCCCGCCCCATGCGAGCCTCCTCCCCCTATCCCAGCTGTTCCACCAGGTAGTTCTGAATGCTCACCTGCCCGATCTGGTCGATCTGGGCCTCTATCCAGTCGATGTGGGCCTCCTCGTCCTTGAGGATCGACTGGAGGAAATCGCGCGTCCCGTTGTCGCCAAGTTCCCCGATCTTGGAGATCGCGGCGTTGTATGCCTTGATCGCGCCGTCCTCCGCGGCCTTGTCGTTGCGGAGCTGCGCCGACACGTCCGCGCCAACCGATATCTTCTTGAGCCCGGATACCTCCGGCTTGCCCTCGAGGAACAGGATGCGGCCGATGAGCTTTTCGGCGTGCTTCATCTCGTCGATGGCGCGCTTTTCCACCGCCTTGTGGAGTTTCTCGTAGCCCCAGTTGGCGCACATCTCCGAGTGAACCATGTATTGGTTAATTGCGGTGAGCTCGTCCGCCAGCAGGTCGTTCAACACCTCAATCACCTTGGGATTGCCCTTCATGAAGTCCTCCTTTCGGCCATATTAATGCTGCAACGTACCCGGGCGAGTCAATCTTTTCCGCACTTTGTCGGCCACAACCCTCACTTGATGGGCCCGGCGACCTTTACATACCCGGCCGCGGTGCTGTCGTACCGCCAGAGGTCGCCGTTTTCCTGGTTCACGACGAATACGAAGCACTCCCCTTTCTCCCTCTGGACCGCCGTGGCCTGGAACCGGGCGCGTTCCCTCGGTGCGTCCTGTGCCTCGGCGATCGCCCCGCGCGCAAGATCGCGGGCCATGATCCAAGCCCCGGCGCCCACCGCCAAGGCAGCGGCCGATACAAGGATGCGCTTCTTCATGCCGCCTCCCTCAAACTGTTACCGTTTACGCGTCGCGATTTCGTTAACACTACCGCAACTGTTAACGAAATCGCGACGCGTAAATGTTAACAGTTAGGGGAGGAAGCGGCCGGTCTTGTAGTCATCTATCAAGCGGCGTATGAGGTCGATCGCGGATGGGGGGAAGTTCCAGGTCGTCTCGCCCGCCAATTCCTCCAGCTGGGGGATGATCTCCGTGTCCCGCACCATTTCGCTTCTCCTGGCGCGCTTCAAGAACGACTCGCGCGTCGGATAATTTGAGAAGAACCTGTCCATGCCCTTTCCATGATAGTCCTGGCCGTAGATGTGCAGCGAACCGTTCGACTCGCTGTATGGCCCGACGACGACTTCCCTCCCCGACTTCTCCGCCAGCCGGGCGGCCAAGCGCGCCTGGAGGCTGGTGATCCCGATCAGGTTGTCCCCCCACGCCTTGTAGAGGTCGCGGCTGCGCCATTCCGCGTGCATGTTGAGCACAAGCCCCCCACGCCCATCCTCGACCGCCCTCAACTGTATCTCGCTGAGGCACGGCAGATCGGCCGACAAGTACATGTCGATTTCAGGCACGCGCGTGGTGGCGACCGCCCGCCTCGAGATCGGATTCCTCACCAGTCTATCGAGGGCGACCTCAAGCTGATCTATTGACGAACCATCCGGCCTCGGATAGGCCGCCAACCGCTGATGATAGCAGTAGGGCCACTGCGTCACCTCCAGCTCCCTCCCCTGGCGCACCATGGCGATGAGATCCGAGTACGGCACGACCATATGATCCTTCACGCCCAGGAACTCGGCGATGTACTTCCCACGCTCGCAGTAGCTGAGCGCCGGGTACCTCGGTTGGGCGAATGGATCCCGAATCCTGATGGAAACCCTCGCATCGCGCCCCGGTGGATCGAGATATTCCCCGCCGGGCCCCTTCCGATCGTACTGCGTTCTCATCGGATGTCCGCCGGAATGAACGGCCTTGAGCGCCTCGTAATACGCCTCCGGTATGGACTCCGCCTCGATATGAAAGAAAGGCAGTTCCCCCTGCGTCCCACGACACTGATCGTTCATGCCGCCCTCCTGGGGTGCGCATTGTAGCAACTACCTCCCGCATGATACAGCGCCAGCGGCAGCGGTCCTCCGCCGGGCTTCGAACGTACGCGGGTCGCTAGCGGATTGTGGAATACCTCGCCCGCCGCCGCCGTATAATGTCCTCCATGGAAAGGCCGTCACCTGAACCCATCCTCAAGCACGGCCGGGCGATATGGGAAAGCTGCGCGCTCATAGCCGGCATCCGGCTGAACGTCTTCGAGGCGCTCAGAGCCGGGCCTCTCAGCGCGGTCCGACTGGCGCGGAAGCTGCGCTGCCGGCTCAGGGGCATCCACGCCCTCGCCGACGCGCTGGCATCCCACGGCTACCTGGAATACGGCGGCGGCCGCTACCGGCTACCCCCCCTTTCCAGGGTCTACCTGCTTCCCGGCGGCGAAACCTACATGGGCGACATTCTCCGCCACTTGGGCGACCTTCTGGAGGGCTGGTCCCGGCTCGACGAGTCGGTCAGGACCGGCAGGCCCGTCGCGCGCCGCAGGAGGACCCCTCAGGAGGCGGCCGCGTTCACCCGCGCAATGGCTTCGCTCGCCCGAATTACGGCGCCCCTCCTGGCGAGGATGCTCCGCCTGGACGGCACCCTTTTCCTCCTCGACATCGGCGGGGGCCCCGGCCTCCATTCCCTGCACTTCTGCCGCCGCAACCCGCGGATGCACGCGATCATCATGGACTCCCCGGATACGCTGGAGGAAACGCGGCGGATACTCCGCCATCAGCCCGAGATCACCCGCATACGCTTCCAGCCTGGAGACGCGCTCAAGGACCCCCTGCCGAACCGCATGGACGTAGTGTGGATGTCTCACCTCATACACTGCATGGGGGAATCCGACGTCCGCCGCCTCCTCCGCAAGGCAAGAGGCGCCCTGCTGCCGGGCGGCAGGCTGATCATCCACGAGTTCTTCACCCACGAGGGCCGACCCGGCCCGCCGTACCCTTCCCTGTTCCGGCTGAACATGCTCAGGGGCACCACCGCCGGCAGGACTTACTCGCGCGAAGAGCTGAAACGATGGATGGCGCGGCTGGGCTTCCGCAGGTTCAAGTCGATGGATCTCCCGCCGCCGGGGACATCGGGCATTCTGATCGCCCGCCTCCCGGCGCGGACGGGAAGGAGTCGTTGACCGCCCTCAGCCGCGAAGCGACCCTCTTATCTCGTGCAGCGCCGCCAGCAGCTCGTCGATCTGGGCATCCGTCCCCACGCTGATCCGCAAAGATTCCCTCAGGCGGTCCTCGTCGAAATATCGCACCAGAATGCCGCGCCTCTTGAGCGCCTCGTAGACGGCCGCCGCCTCGGGGCCTATCTTCGCCAGCACGAAGTTCGCCTTGGACGGCAGCGTGGGGATGCCCATGAGTTCAAGACGCCTGACCAGCCGCTCCCTCGACGCCTTGACCATGGCCGCGTTCCGCCGCATCACCTCAATATCGGAAAGCGCCGCCTCCCCGGCCGCCTGGGCCATGCGGCTGAGGTTGTAGGAGTCCTTCACCTTCCGCAACCCCGCGATCATCTCCGGCCGCGCGAAACCCAACCCGAGGCGCGCACCCGCCAGCGAGAACGATTTCGACAACGACCTCAGGACCACGACATTGTCGAATTCACGCACAAGCGGCATCGCGTCGTCGTCGGCGAAATCCACGTACGCCTCGTCCACGCAGAGAACGCCCTGGAGCCGCCCCGCCAGGCCGCGCAGCGAATCGAGGGAAACCACGGTCCCCGTGGGGGCGTTGGGCCGCGAGACGAAGACCAGCCGTCCCTCCAGCCCATCCGGCAGCGAGTAGTCTTCGGGCCACGGGATTTCCCTTCCGACGGCCCCCTGGGCCCGCACCAGCGTCCTATAGAGGCTGTAGGTCGGCACCGGATAAGCCACAGGTTCGCCCTCCCCCACGAAGGCGCGCACCAGAATCGACAGGAGCTCGTCGGAGCCGTTGCCGGCGATGATCCAGTCGGGCGGAAACCCCCATGCCCGCCCGGCTATCTCTCTGAGGCGCGTGGACTCCGGATCCGGGTACAGATGCAGGTATCCCACCGAGGCCTTGACAGCCTCCGCCACCGCCGGGGACGGCGGGTAAGGATTCTCATTGGTGTTGAGCTTTATGACGGAGGAGCCGGCCGGCGGCTGCTCGCCCGGGACGTACGGCCCCATGGCGTCTATGTTCCTGCGGAAGAACGGTCTGGCCATGGCCGCACCATGGTAGGGAATGCATCGCTTCCATGCAACAAACGCCTCGCGGCGTTTGACAGCGGCCCGCCGCCGAGCTAGCATCCGGCCGGTCCCGAACACGAAAGGAGTGCCGATGGAATACCGCCGCGTCATCCCATGCCTGGACACGAAGGACGGCCGACTGGTCAAAGGCGTCAACTTCGTGAACATCAAGGAACTGGGAGACCCCGCCGAGGCCGGCGCCGCCTACAGCGATGCCGGCGCCGACGAGCTGGTGCTCCTGGACATCACGGCGACTCTCGACGGAAGGCTGGCGCTGATAGAGGCGGTCAGACGGACCGTGAACAGGATTTCGATTCCGCTCACCGTAGGCGGAGGGGTCCGCTCGCTCGACGACATGAAGTCCCTCTTTGATCTCGGCGTCTCCGCCGTCTCGGTGAACACCGCGGCGGTCAGGCGGCCGGAGCTCGTGCGCGAGGCCGCTGAGAGGTTCGGCTCCCGGAAGATCACGGTCGCCATAGACACGCGCAGGAATTCAGGCTGCCCCTCCGGCTTCGAGGTCGTGGTGAGGGGAGGCACCGAGGGGACGGGCAAGGACGCCGTCGAGTGGGCGCGTGAGGCGGAGAAGCTGGGAGCCGGCGCGATACTCCCCACCAGCATGGACGCCGACGGCACGCGGGCCGGCTACGACCTGCCGATGACACGGGCGATCGCCGACGCCGTACGCATCCCCGTCATCGCCTCCGGCGGCGCCGGCACGCTGGAGCACCTCCACGAGGCCATCGCCGAGGGACACGCCGACGCGGTCCTGGTGGCATCCATAGCCCATTTCGGCACCTTCACTATCCGCCAGATGAAGGAATACCTGGCCTCGAAGGGCCACCTGGTCCGCCTTTGATGTCTCCGCCCCGCCGGTGATATAATCGGGCGGTATGGCCCACCCCGCGCTCGCCGCCCTTCTCCTATCGGCCGCCTTCCAGGAAAGTCCCGCCGAGAATGGGAAGATCCTCGACGCGATAGAGAAGGCGGTGAAGGCCGCCAACGACGGCGACGGCCCGGCATTCGCGTCCCGATTCGACATACGCCGGCTCCTCGACGAGGTATACGCGCAGGCCGGCCTCGATCCGGCGAGAGAGAAGACCGGCAAGGAATCGACAGAAAGGCTGCTTAAGCCGGCGCTGGAACTCACCATCGACTACTGCTCGAAGCTGGGCGTAGAATGGGGAGAGGTCCGAAACGCCCGAATCCGCCGGCTGAAGGGCGGTACGGAGGCCGAAGTATCCTGCATCCTCAAGGATTCGCTCGGCGCGAAGGATCCGTACCGCTTCTGGACGGTCAAGGGCGAGGCCGGCTGGAAGATTTTCGATTTCGAGTCGGTCGCCGGCGGCATAAGGCTCTCTGTCATCATGGCGGGTTTCCTGAGCCGGTCGGATGACGCGCCGCAGAAATTGGCGGCCTTGCGACCCTCGACCTTGGCGCTGCAGCGCGCGGTAAACCACATCGCCGCGGGCATGACCCAGGAGGCACTGGAAGAAATCAGGGCCATCCGCGTCGAAGAGTTTCCCGACGCGTGGGCCGCCGTCGTCGAAATGTTGGAGGCGTCGATACTCTTCGACGAGTGGAAACTGGGTGAAACGCTCGCGGCGCTCGAACGCTGCCTGCGTCGGAAGCCCGATCTGCCGCGCGCCCTGCGCCTCAAGTCCGAGATATGCCGGGAACTCAAGCGCCCCGAAGACGTCATAGAAGCCGAAACAGCGCACCTGAAGATCATCGCCGGCGACGCCGACGCCTACTACAACATCGGATACGCCTGCCGGGAAATCGGAAGGATCGAGGATGCCGTCGAGGCGCACCGCAAGGGCGCCGCCTGCGACCCGGAAGATTTGCGCAACCGGCTGCTCCTCTGGGTACTCCTGGCGGAGCGCGGCAGGACAGAGGAGGCGAAAAAACATCTTGAAGACGCCTTGTCCCTCTCTCTGGAGCTGATGAAAACCCAGGCCATGGAACTCCTCCTACATATCGCCAGGCGACAGGCGGCCGAACGCCCCTCCGAGCCGGAACCCTTGCACCATCTAGGCCACGCGCTGCGGCGCCTCGCAAGGCCGGACGAGGCACGGCGAATACTCGAGAAGGTCCGAGAGGCGGACAAGGACGAGTTGCTGTCGTCCGAGATAGCCGAGGAGCTTGCCTGCACCCTCGCCCACCTCGACATGGCCGCCGAGGCCATGGAGACGGCCGACAAGCCGGAGGGGAAGAACGAATCCCTCGCCGTCTACGTCAGGGCCTACGTCCACGCGGCAACCGGAAAGGACTTCGACGCCGTTCGCGCGATGCGGCTGGCGCTGATGGCCGAGGCCCGCGTGAAGGAGTCACCCGACGACTGCGACGCGTGGCACCACCTGGGGGCGTCACTCCGCAGGATGGGACGGCACGACGCGGCCGAGAAGGCTCTCCGGACCGGCCTTGAAAAGGAGGATGCCGAGGAGAAACGCCAGCGCTTCTGGGAGGATCTCGGCCACGCTATCGCCCGCGGCGGCAGGCCCAAAGAGGCCCTGGAATGGTCCGCCAGGCTCCTGGAACGCGACGGATGGACCGCCGAAGGACACTACCTGGCAGCCGCAGCCCACGCCCTGTCGGACGACCGGAAGTCGGCCATGGCCAGCCTCCGGAAGCTCCTGGAGAGCGATCCCGACCAGCTCGAGGAGGTCGAGGCCGATCCCGCATTCCAGGAACTTCGCAGCGACCCGGATTACGTATCGCTGATCCGCCGCCACCGCGACAGGAACAGGGTGGAGTAGCCATGTCCGCGATCCCGGCCATTCTCCTGATCGTAATAGGACTGCTCAACTGCTTCTTCGGCTACCGCATCTTCATGGTCCTCCTGGTAATCACGGGACTCCTGCTGGGCGGCATCGCCGGCGGGGCCGCAGGGCATGCCATCGGCGACGGCTCGGCCCCGGTGACCGTCCTCGGCGCCGTGCTGGGCGCCCTCATCGGCGCCGTTCTGATGGTTACCTCGTACCTCATCGGCGTGTTCATGGTGGGCGCCTTCGCCGGGGCGATCGCAGGGACGGCGCTGAGCGCCTGCTTCGCGGACAGGCCGGAGCCGGTCCTGCTGCTGATCCTGGCCATAATCGGGGGCGTGCTCGCGCTGGTCATCCAGAAGTACGTCATCATCGTCGCGACCGCCTTCAACGGATCGTTCGGGGTCGTGCTGGGCGTCGCCCACCTCTTTATGGCCGACGCCATCCGACTTGCGGCGGGTCGCAACGGCCTGCGGCAACTTGGTGGTTGGGGTTATATCCTATTCCTGTCCTGGATCGCTCTGGGCATTGCGGGGATCATCGTCCAGTGCCTGACCACGAAGGACAAACCCAAGGCAGACGCCGGGGATCACTCACCCGCCCCGCCTCCCCCGGCGGCCGAACCGGCGCCCGTCACGCCGCAGGAAGGCGGTGCGCAAGTGCTGGAAACCACGGTGGCGGCGGAGTGCTCCAACTGCGGCCTGATCATCCTCGACGACCCGAAGGGAGCGCCACGCAAGGGCCCCGGAATGACGGCCTGTCCGCAGTGCGGGGCCAAGATCGACCTCTCCGGCCGCCCACGCTGCTAGGCCCCGAACTTCTCCAGCTTGCCCGCGTGGGCCATCGCCAGCGGGAGGAGCTCCTTGGCGGAGATCGTACCGATCTGCCCGGCGCGGCAGGCCGCCTCGTCGAAGCGGGGGCCATCTCCCCCGCGGAGGTGCGGCGCAGACATCAGCACGGGCACCGGGTGCCAGCTGTGGGCTTTGAGCGGCGCCGGGGTGGAATGGTCGCCCGTGACGATCAGCACGTCCGGCCTGGCCGAAATCAGCCCCGGTATGGCGGCGTCCATTTCCTCGATCCTCTTCACCTTCGCGTCGATGTCGCCGTCCTCGCCCGTCTTGTCGGTGTATTTGAAATGGGCGAAGACGAAGGTGTGGTCCTTCATCGCCTTGGCCGCCTCGGCGCACACGTCGGCGGCGGTGGTTGGCTTCGCCACCACTGGCATCCCAAGGAGGCGCGCCACGCCGCGGTACATCGGGTACCCTGCCACTGCGGCGGGCTTCAACTTGTACCGGTCGGCGAAGATCGGCCAGTCAGGATGCTTCGCGAACCCGCGCGCAAGGATCATGTTGGCCCTCGGCTCGCCGGAAAGGATCGACTTCACTTGCGCGATCAGGTCGGCCACGATGCCCGCGGTGCGCGAGCCGTTGTACGGCGGCCGGTCGGCCGCCAGCGGCACCACTCCCACCGCCTGCGGATCGGTGTCACCCACCCGGTCGTCCAGGCCGTCCCCGCGAAGGACCAGAACGGCACGGTGCTCGGCCTCGGTCTCGAAGAAGACCTGCACCCCCGGTGGTGGCTTGATCGCCGCGCGCACCTTGGCCAGAACCCGCCGGTTCTCCTCGTCGGGGATACGTCCCGCGCGGCGGTCGACGACCTTGCCGGACTTGTCGATCGTGCAGAAGTTGAGGCGCGCCGCCACGTCGCGGCTCTCCAGGGGGAACTCGATCCCCAGGGCGCTCAACACGCCGCGGCCGACCTCGTACACGAGCGGGTCGTATCCGAACAATCCAAGATGGCCGGGCCCGCTGCCCGGAGTGACGCCCGTGGCCACAGGCACGATCAGCCCCAGCGCGCTGCGCGAGGCGAGCGCATCCAGGTTCGGATTTCGGGCCTGCTGGAGGGCGGTCCCTTTGCCGGCGTTGTCAACGTCGCCGAGGCCGTCCATCACGAGCATCACTATCTTCCTGTCGTTGGCGACGGCCAGCGAGCTGATCAGTCTCCCGTAGTGGTCATCCATGGCTCCGGCTCCAGAAAATTACGGTGGCTGAATGTAGATGAATGATCCCCGCGGGGCAACGCTTTTCACCGCGCCCTCTCAACGGACTACGAGCCGGCGCGTGATCTCGGCCCCCGCGCAACCAACCCTTATCTCGTGGACGCCCGTTGCAGCGGGCCACAAGAACCAGCGGTCCGCCTCAGTCGCCGACGGCGGCCCGCCGTCCAGCCGCCATAACACTTCTCCCGGGGCGCCGAGGCGCGGAATACTGCCGGTGCCGGGGCGCAGGACCCGCGCCTTCCAAGCCGCTGGTCCCCGCCAAGGCGAGGACGTAGAGCGCGTAGGACCGCGATCCGTCCCGCGACTCCCTCAGGAGGTTCTCGACGTACCTGAGCACCCTGTCGAGGGTGGGGCGCGGGACGGGAATGCACGCGAGATCCGCCAGTACCAGCGCATGCGCGGCGCACACAGTCTCGAACGAAGCCTTTGCGCCGCCGAGCTCGTCGGCGACCAGCCTCGCCTCCCAGAAGGCCGTCCCGGCGAATCTGCGGCGCACCACCGGGTCCCCGCCCCCGCCTGCCGGATGGCCTCACTTGCCGCGAACGTCGAGCGGGCGCCTGGCCGCCAGATCCGGGCGTACATCGCGGGTCACCACCCGGAGGGGTCTCCCGCGGAAGAAGGACTCGTGCGGATACGGGTCGCTCCAGCCCACCAGCGACAGGACCGCCTCGTCCACCACCGCCAGCGCGATTCCCGCCCCAGGCGCGGTGGCGATCTGGATCTCGACCTGCGAACCCGGGGCGATAGCGTTCGCGGTCGGGGGCCATCTCCAAATACCGATCTTCACGCGGACGCCAGCCGGCCCAGCCCGGCCCCAGGACGTCCATGCGGCAAGCCGGTCACCGGGGAAACAGACAGGCGCGCGCGCCATCTCGGCCGGGGCCGGGCAGAGGCACGCCGTCCGTGAATATCTCGTTGGGCCCCTTGTTGGCGTCGAGCCACCGCTCCCATAAGACCTCGCCTCCTGGGCCTTCTCATGGTTCTGATAACAGCGATCTGACGACGACGCCAGCACGGGATCCCGAATCCCGGTCCAGGCATCGCAGCCTCCCGCCGCGGCGTAATAATCCGGGAGGATCCACCGATGAACATCGCCGCCGCACTGATGGTTCTGTACGCCCAGGCGCAGATGTATGCGGACGAATACGCGGGGCCCATGGCCGGATGGGCCGACGCAAGGGCGGACTTCGGCGCCGCAGGCGACGGGAAGACCGACGACACGGACAACATACAGAAGGCGCTCGACGCGATGCGCCCCGAGGAGAGCAAAGTGAAGGTCCTCTACTTCCCCCCGGGCACATACCGGATCACACGCACGCTACAGGTGCTCCGCGAGAAACACCGCGAGTCCACCGGCATTACGCTCATACTTCGGCGAGAAGTTTTCCACCGCGAACGAGGTCTCCGACGCCGTCATCCGCGACGTGGCGATCGGCATTCAGGCGGGGCGCAACGAATCCGCCGGGCAGGCGGAATGCGCGGTAATACGCTGCCGGTTCCTCCGCTGCTCCCAGGCGGGGTTCCTGGCGCAGAACTGGAACTCGCTGGACTGGTGGTTCTGGTGGTGCCTCTTCGAGGACCGCCGCCGCGGGGTCACAAACGACCCCGGCTGCGGCAATTTCCACCTCTACGAGAGCGTCTTCCGCGGATCCAAGGACTCCGACATATGGATCGGGAACCTCGGCTACTTCTCCTTCGTCCGCAACTACTCCGCCGGATCGGCCATGTTCTTCTCCACGGGATGGGGCCACACCCAGGGCGCGCAAGTCACGATCCAAGGGAACGTGGTGGCCGACCCGAGGCCCGCCGGCGACAGGGGGGCGGTCGTCTGGATGGGCAATCCCGGCGCGTGGATCCTCCTGGACAACGCTATCGCCGGCGGCCCCAAGCCGCCCGTGCAGATGGGCTCAGCGGGCGGCGACGGGCAGAGGCCGATCGTCCACCTCAGGGCCGGCTCTTACCGACTGGACCGCACGTTGGTCATCCCGGCGGGGTCGGACCTGCAACTTGTGGGCGACGGGATGCACAACGCCACGACTCTCAATACCGCAGGCGCCGATCCGCTGATCCGCATGCCGGGGCCCGGCCACGCCTCAGTGCGGCACATGGATATCAACGGGGGCACGTCTCAGAAGTCGCCGCGGGGGATCGTCATTGAAAACGCCGACCAGGCGGGCGGCCGCATCCACATGGAGCAGGTCATGTCCAACGGCTACGGCTGCGGCCTGGTCGTGGATGGCCTGGACAGGACGCTGGTGACGCTGCACGACCACGGCCACAACGGCATACGCGTGGTGGGGGGCCCACAGGCCTCCGGGCAGGTGAATCTCTTCCAGGGGGCCTCCAGCCGCGGCAGGGGCGATCCGTCAGTCCTTCTCTACCAGGTGGAGCGCGGGGGTAAGCTCCTGGTCCGCGACATCTGGTACGAGGGCGACCCGGAACACTTCCTGCAGCTGGCGGACTCCGGCGAGTTCTATTACATCGGCGGCCACGTGGCGACCTCCAAGGCGCGCGGCCACCGGGCGGAGGAGGGCGCGACGGCGCCCGTCGAGATAAACGGATTCCGCGGGCGCGTGGTGCTTTCCCAGATCAGCGCCAACAGCGCCCACCTGAGGATCAGGGGGGAGAACCGGGATCTCAAGGCGCTCCTGATGGGATGGACCACCTATCCGGCGACCGGGTTCAACGTGGAAACCGGCAAGGGGCAGGTCGGCGTGCTGGCGTGCCGGCAGAACCTTAAAGAGGCCCCGGGATCCTCCCCCATCCCCGACCAGGGCCGGCTGGACAGGCAGTTCATCCTGGAGATGCTGGAGCCCCTCCGCACGAGGCTGCCGGTGTCGTTGACCGCCGCCAGGGCCGGGGTGACGGCCGCCACATTCTGGCGCGTCATGGTCAGCGGCCGGGAGGGCATCCGCATCCAGGGGCGCTGACCGCTCCGCGAGCGCCTCCCCCATGAAACTGCTCGACTCATAATCCCCCGGTCAATCATGGCTGTCTGCGGCACACATCATCGGTAGAGTCGCCCATGGCCGTGGAGAAAAAGGCGCACGCCTCGACCTCAATCCTTCCATCCAGGACCGACGTGAAGCTCATCATGCTGGACGAGAAGCTCCTCGCCGGGGAGAGACCCGCTCTTGAATCGCTCGAAGGGGATCTGGCCGGCTACGTCCTCCAAGGGGAGCTCTGGTTCGAGGTGAAGGGAGAATCCCCGCAGGTGCTTCAGCCCGGAGACGCTTTTTACGTCCCCGCCGGCCGCCCCGTGCGCGGACGATGCAACCGCGGGGAATCCGTGAGGCTCGTCACCGCCCAGCTTAAATCCCCGCTCCCCTCGGGGAGCGGGCGGCGCAAACCCCATTGAGGAGGCGGCTGCCATGAAACGACTTGGGACACGCGCGTCCGCGATGGTCCTGCCCGTCCTGTCCCTCTTCGCAGGACCGGCCCAGGCCCTTGCCCTCAAGACATCCCCACAGGCGCTCCCTGAGCGGATCCTTCTACGGGACGGCCGGCGGCTCCAGTCGTCGGCGCTGGTCAAGGAGGGTGGTTCCGGAAGGAATTCGACCTGCCGCCGAGCCCCGCCGGCCGCCGCACTTGGCTCAATTTCGACGCGATCAACTACCGCGCAGAGGTCTGGCTCAACGGCGCCAAGATCGCCGACCGCGAGTCTATGGCCGGCATGTTCCAGCGGTTCCGCTACGACGTCACCGACCGCGCCAGGGCGGGCAGGAACATCCTCGCCGTGAAGATCCACCCCGTGGACCACCCCGGCACGCCTGACACGCAATGGATACCCCTCGGGAAGGACCGCGGCTACGTCGACAAGCAAATCATGCGGGACGTCACCATGATCATGACCATCGGCTGCGACTGCATGATGACGGTCCCCGACCGCAACATGGGCATCTGGCAGGACGTGTGGATCGATCAGACAGGTCCCGTGGACGTCCGCCACCCGTTCGTCGTCACCGACCTGCCGCTGCCGGAGACGAGCCCCGCGGAGCCGGCGATCTCGGTAGAGCTCGTCAACGCCACGCCGGCGCCGGTCAAGGGCAGACTGAGCGGCGCCGTCGCCGGGACCGGCGTGCGATTCGAGCAGGCCGTCGAGCTCGGCCCCAACGAAACCAAGGTCGTATCGATCGATCCCAGACCGATCCTGAACCAACCCCGGCTCTGGTGGCCCGTTGACCACGGTGAACAGCACCTGTACGAGCTGACCCTGCGCTTCGCGGCCAACGGCACGGTTTCCGACGAGGAGCGCGTCCGATTCGGCGTCCGGGAGATATCCTGCGAGATGCACCAGCTCGACGGATGGCACGGCCGGCGTGTACTGGTCAACGGCCGCCGGATCTTCTGCCGAGGCGGCTACATCCAGCCGGAGCTCCTCTTCGACTGGGACGCGCGGCGGATGGAGGCGGAAATCCGATACTACGCCCGCGCGCACCTGAACCTCATTTACTTCGAGGACATCCCCAATCCCCCGGCGCCGTTCCTCGAGCTCTGCGACCGGTACGGCGTGACGTTCGGGAACTGCCTCTATTCCCGCTACTGGCTGCGGCCCGGCACCCCCTATCCGGACGACTTCGCGCTCCTGGAACGCTGCACGGTGGATCTCGTAAAGCGCTACCGCAACCACCCCAGCCTCGTCATGTACATGGCCATGAACGAAGAGCTCACCAAGGAGGAGGTTTACGAGATGTGGCGCCGCCACATCCTCGAGCTTGACGGCACGCGCTGGTTCATCCCGTCGGCCTATTTCCCCGACGACCGCAAGAACGTGCCCGAATGGTTCAAGAAGGATCTCCCCACAGGGATGACCGACATCGGCGCCTCCTACTCATGGGCGGAGCCCGAGCAGTACTTCCGCTGGATCCGCCGGGGGCGGAACTGGATGTTCATGATGGAGGGCGGATCGGCCTCACTGCCCCCCATCAGCAGCCTTTCCCGGTTCATCCCCATCCCGGGAGAGCCGGACTCCAAGGGCCCGTTCCTCCTGGACCGGGCCTGGGCCCACCACGGGGCCAACCATTACTACAAGGGCTACGACGCCGCCCTGCGCCGGCTGCACGGCGAGCCTGAGAGCGTGGTCGACTACTGCTGGAAGGGCCACCTCGTCACCGCCGACCAGCACCGCTCCATGTTCGAGGCCGTCAACCACCGTATGTGGGACATCACCAGCGACTTCACCCAGTGGAAGATCAACGCCTGCGAGCCCTCCATCCAGTGGCAGATCTTCGACTGGTACCACAAGCCGATGGTGAGCTGGTTCTACATCAAAAAGGCTTGCGAGCCATTGCACGTCCAGCTCAACCTCCCCGACAGGATGGTCAGCGTCATCAACCTGCGGCCGGAGTCCATCAATGGCCTCAACGCCACGGCGCGAGTATTCGACCTCGACGGGAAGCTCCGCGGGGAGCAATCGGGACGGGTCGACGCCCCGGCCAGCGGCTACCGCGAGACGTTCGCCGTCGAGCTGCCCGACGGCTTGACGCCGGTCTATTTCGTCCGGCTCGATTTGAAGAACTCATCCGGGCAGCCCGTGTCGGACAACTTCTACTGGCTGCGCGCCCCGGGCACGTCCGACTACAAGGCCCTGCAAACCCTCCCTCTCGTGAATCTGAAAGCGGACTCGCGAATCACGAGGGACGGCGACCGGGTCAGGGTCCGCGCAACGATCTCGAACCCCACGGATCGAATCGCCTTCTTCGTGCAGCTCGCGCTGACGAGATCGACGGACGGCATGGAGGCGCTGCCGGTGCTCTGGGACGACAACTACTTCAGCCTCCTGCCGGGGGAGTCACGAAAAATATCGTGCGAGGTCGAAGCGCGCGACCTCGGGAACGCCGAGCCGCGCCTGGAAGTGGGCGGCTGGAACGTCGAGGGCGACGTCCGCTGCGACCGCCTGACCGTCCCCCCCGGAGAGTTCAAGGTCGGCGATACCGTCGTCGTGAGCGCATCGATCTCCCGCACTTTCCTCGACGGCAGCCGGGTGGCCCTCCGTGTAAACGGCGCGCCGGCGGCGTCCAAGTGGGTTTGGGCCAGGGACGATAAGCCAGTGGATGTTAGCTTTGATATCAAGCTCAACGAACCCGGGATCCGGCGGCTGTCCGTGGCGGACAAGGAGATCTCCATCAAGGTAAGGTAACGGGCCGCCTCAAACCCAAGATGGCTGCGGACCGCGCCCGCACGGGGCCGGAATGCATACGTCGGGGAAGCTTCCTACCGGAATTTGACGTCCCTCACATGTTCGTTCAGGCGAAACAACGGGTACGAAGTATCCTTCAGCCGCCGGCCCGAAACGGCGCAGTCCTCGAACGTCACGTCTTCGACTATGTCGCAGTTCCTGACCTGGATATCACGTACGTGCGGGCCGTTCGTCTCGAATCCTACAGTGAGGCCGTCCGAGAAGGCGTACCCCACCATGGTGCAGTTCAGGACACTGATGTACTCGACGAATTGCTCCCGCCGGGGCGCCTTGATCGCGACGCAGTCGTCCGTGCAGCGCAGGAAACAGCCCTCGAGGGTGACGTTCTGGCTGCCGACGGGGTTGATGCCGTCGCCGCTGTTGCCGAAGCTGATGACCTTGACGTTCCGGTACGTCACGTCCCGGCAGGCGGTCAGGATGTTCTGCCACCCCCCTCCGTTGCGCAGGATGACACCCTCGACTTCCACCTGCGAGGCCTTAAAGAGCGAAACCACGTGGCCATCGTAGTTCTCGTCGAGGACCCCGCGACCGAGGATTTTCGCACGCGAGGGGCTGCCCGAAACGGTCCCGTAGACCACGGCGCCCCCGGCGATGTAAATCGTCTGCCCGTCCCTGAGCGTAAATCGACCCGGTCTGTGTACGCCGGGGCCGAAATAGACCACGTTCGGGTCGTCTGGCTTCGGGGCCGGCCGCTCCGGCGGATTCGCAAAAAGGCAGAGCGCGGGCTGCTCCTCGATCTCGATGTAGAGGTTGTCGGGCTTCGGCAGCGTGAAGCGCAGCCTCGGCCCCTCCGTAACGCCCTTCAGACCCCGGCTCTTCGGGCGGATGACGAAGCGGCCGAGCGGGCGGGATGCCGTAAGTTCCACAGCGAAAGGCCCGGCCCCCCAGAAGTGGGCCGCATCCACCCTGAGCGGAAGCTTCATGTAGGGCGGAGACAGAAACCAGGAAGGGACGTCCTTCGCATCGAACGTGGACTCCAGCCGCTCGACCCAGACCGGGCGTCCGTTCACCGAGAGCGTCAGATCCGGGCTGGTTTGCAGGCCCGGCGGTGCGGGATAGGTGGCGAGATCGTCTCCCGCCCCGGGCAAAAGCAGGGCGAGCGCGGCGATTACGATCATGCGTTATCCTCGTACTCCCGCCGCCTGTTGATCGCCGGCTGAGGCAGGGGATACCTCCCGTCCGGCCCCGCCTTGACCGGCGCGGGCGAATCTTCCGTCAGCGCGTCCAAGCCCGGCGCGAATTCGCGGGGGTCGTTGAGCGCCTCTTCCCAGGAGACCGTACGGCCCAGGTGCACCGCGCGGCGCCCCATGATCTGCGCCAGGCTCGACTCGGCGCCCCTCCGCGCCTCATTATACGGCTTGCCCGACAGGATAGCGTCGACGAGGTGCTGCCACTCCAGCTGGTAGGGATCCGGTTCGGGCTGGGGGAACTCCCACGCGAGATCTTCTTTCCGGAGATCCTGCCCCTTGTAGATCCGACACCGCCCCGGATGGTGCGCGAAGGTCGAGATCACCGCCGATCCTTTCGTCCCGTGGGCGTAGCTGGCGAACTCGCTGTCGCACCCCTTCACGTTGCGGGCCGCCACGAAGAGCTTCGTCCCGTCGGCGAACGTGTATTCGACGTTGTAGTGGTCGAAGTTCTGGTCGACCGAATTTCCACGGTAGAGCCTGCCGCCGGAGCCGGTGGCCCCGACGGGCCACGAGCCCTTCATCCAGCAGCACTCGTCGATGAGGTGGCTGGTGTAGTCGTGGAAGAGGCCGCCGCTGGCCCAGAAGAAGCCCATGTAGTTGCGGATCTGGAAGAGTACTTCGCTCATCCCGGCGGGCTTCGGCCCGGTCCATCCCACCGGCCCCTGGAGCCGGCACGTCCGCAACGTCAGCAGGTCGCCGATCTGCCCCTCCCGGATGCGCCCGTGAAGCGCCCTCCTTGCCTCGCAGTGCCGGCACATGAGGCCCACACCCACCTTGAGGTTCTTCTCCTCCGCCCGCCCGGCCAGCGCCAGCATCCGCCGCGTCGTGGGCCCATCGACGGAGACGGGCTTTTCCATGAAGACGTGGAGGCCCTTCTCGATGGCGTACTCGAAGTGCGGCGCCCGGAATGCGCATGGTGTCGTCAGGATCGCCACGTCCCCCGGACGGAGGCAGTCCATCGCCTTCCGGTAGGCGTCGAACCCCAGGAACTGCCGTTCCGGCGGCACGTCCACCTGCGCCGGATCAAACCCGCCCACGCGCCTGTCCGGCGAGCCCTCGGAGGCGGGGTCGCGCCCCCTCGACAGGGTGGCGTGGCTGGACCGCAACCTGTCCGGGAAGACGTCCGCCATCGCCACGAGCCTGACAGGGATACCTTTCACGGACATGGCGTTTCCGGCGGCGCCGGTGCCCCGCCCGCCGCATCCCACCAGGGCCAGGCGTATCTCTTCTCCCCCACCGGCATGGACCATCGGCACGGCAACCCCGGCCAACGCCGAGGCGCCCAAGCCGCTGATGAACTCCCTCCTGGACGTACCTCTCACGGCTTTCCTCCTTTGCGCCTATCCACCATAAACAACCCCAGGGAGAGTTGGTCTTTTTCCCCAAATATATCGTTGTTTTCCGTCATCTCTCCCATACTGGGGCGATGGCCCGGATCAACAGGATAGCGCTCCTGGTGGAGACCTCCAGGGAGGCGGGGCGCGCGATGCTGCGCGGGATCGCCGAGTACGCCCGCGCCCAGGGTAACTGGACGCTCTACCACCACGAGCGCACCCTCCGGGAAGGGCTTCCAACCTGGATGCGGCGCTGGGAGGGTGACGGGATCATCGCGCGGATCGAGAACCCGCGCCTGGCCCGCGAGATCCGCCGGTTGGGAAGGCCAACGGTGGATCTGCGCGGCGCGTTGGAAACCTACGGCGTGCCCCGCGTCCAGAACGACCAGGGCGCGATCGCGCGGGCGGCGGCCGAACACCTGCTGGAGCGCGGATTCCAGCGGTTCGCCTACTGCGGACTGCCGGGAGTGGACTGGGCGGACGAGCGCGGCCGGCGTTTCGCCGAGGAGCTGTCGCGTCTGGGGTACCGGGTGGAGACGTTCCCGGGCGTCAGACCGCGCAGATGCGTGTCTCCGTACGCCCTCGAGGGCCGGGCGATGACCGATGAGCGGGCGCTGGCGGCCTGGGTCGCGGCGCTGCCGCGCCCGGCCGGGATACTGGCCGCCAGCGACAGCCGCGCCCAGCACGTCCTGGCTGCCTGCGCGGCGGCCGGTCTCTCGGTTCCCGACGACGCCGCGGTCCTCGGCATCGGCAACGACGAACTGGTATGCGAGATGTCCCGCCCTTCCCTTTCCAGCGTCATATCGGACTCAAGGCGCATCGGTTACCTGGCTGCGTCGGTGCTGGACCGGATGCTGCACGGGGACGCCCCGCCGCGGCGCACGCTGCTGGTACCGCCGCTGGGCGTGGCCGCAAGGGCCTCCACGGACGTCGTGGCGGTGGCGGACGCCGACACCGCCGCCGCCGTCCGGCTGATCCGCGAGCGAGCCTGCGAAGGCCTCACAGTGCGGGATATCCTCGACCGCGTGCCTATTTCCCGGAGCACGCTGGAGCGGCGTTTCAGGCTCTTGCTGGGGCGCACCCCAAAGGCGGAGATCCTTCGAGTGCGCCTCCGGCGGGTCAGGGAACTCCTCGCATCCACCGCCTGGAGCCTGGAGGAGATCGCCCGGCGGACGGGGTTCGGCGGCGCCGCAGATCTGGCCCGCATGTTCCGCCTGAAGACGGGCCAGACGCCCGGAGAGTACCGCACCGAGTTCCGGCCAGGCACTTGGCCGGTCGACAGGCCGGGGCGATGACGGCATAATATATTGCGATGTTTGAATAGGTGGTGGCCTCAGCGGCGTTCCGCCGGACCGTCACCATCCCCATCGTCATCAACGCCCTCGTCATCGGGCTGGAGACATATCCGTCCGTGGCGCAAGGCATTGGAGGCCTGCTCAACGCGATCGACCGCGCGATACTTTTTGCGTTCACCGCCGAAGCCTCCCTTCCCTGGGATAGGACCGGCGGCTCTGACTGGATCCATTCTCTCGCGGTTGCCCGGGGCGCCCGATTAAGTTCGCCCGCGGCCGAGCCCCGCGGTAAAATGGAGATCCCGATAGCGGGTGAAATCGGCATGTTGAGATTCCCGGCAATCCTGGCGGCGTTATGCGTCTCCCTGGGACAGGATGACGCCGCCAGAGAGGCCGTCCGCGGCTACGCCCATCCGTGGGCGGGATTCCGGGCCGGTACCCGGCTGATCTTCAACGAAATCACACAGGCTGCCTCCTTCGATCAGTCCCTCGGCCGGACCACATTCAAGGACAAGATCACGCAACACGTCTGGGTCGTCAAGTCGGCGTCGGCCGACCGGGTGACCATCCATATGGAGGCGGGAAGCCTGGAAAGCGACATTCCCATATACCTGGACATCCCCGCGAAATTCCGCGGGAAGGGAGAAGCCCGGGGAGAGGAGGTGGTGGTCGTCGGTCGGCGCAGCTACCGGTGCTCGGTCACGGCGATCAGTCTCGACTTGGACAAGGATGCGGGGCAAGTGACGAGGATATATCGTTGCCCCGACGCGCCGCTGTGGGCGGTCAAGGTGGTGGCGGAAACCTTCATCAAGGGGAACCGGAACACGTGGGAGGAGGAGCTCCTGGTGGAGGAGAACATAAGGCTCACTATAGACGGCCGCGAGGTGACCTGCCAGTTGGTGAAGGTTACCACGGGCTCGGAGGACGGCAGGAGAACGGTGAAGAAGGAATGGCGGTCGGAAGTGATTCCGGGCGGCGTCGCCCGCAGGGAAACCAGGTATTACGCGGGCGATCGGGAGATCCAGGGCTCGGCGGTGATAATGGAAGTTGTAGGTTTCGAGGCCAAAAGGTAAACTTACGACATCGGGCCGTAGCGCAGCCTGGCTAGCGCGCTTGCTTGGGGTGCAAGAGGTCGCGGGTTCAAGTCCCGCCGGCCCGACCATCTGTGACTCGCCTGCGAACTGGAAACCAGGCGGGTCCCCAGTCCACAGGACGTACTACGCCGCCTGAAACATGAGGATCGCCGACTCCACCGCTTTCCGGCCGGCACCCGGTTGTACTTGTCCGCTCACGGTATTACGATCTCACGATATGCAGCGTCTGCGTGGGGTAGGCGAACTCAATGCCCTCCCCGGCGAACCGGTGCATCACGCCGAGGTGTATAGCCTGCTGGCGGTCCATGTGGAGGTTGAAGTCGGGGCTCTCGACGTAGTAGACCACCTCGAAGAGGAGTGACGAATCGCCGAATCGCGTGAGGTGGGCCCTGTCGAAGCGCAGGTCAGGCTGGGCCTCTATGATCTCGCGGATCAACGACGGAATCCGCTCCAACTTCTCGAGCGGGGTCTGGTAGGTCACTCCCACCGTGAAGACGACGCGACGCTCGTACATGCGCTTGAAGTTGCGGACCCGGCTTTTGAGCAGATCGGAATTGCACAACACGATCTGTTCTCCCGATAGGCTCCGCACACGCGTGGTTTTCACCCCGATGTACTCGACCGTCCCCATGAGGTCATCCACGATGATGAAATCACCCACCTCGAACGGCTTGTCAAGGGCTATGGAAACGGCCGCGAATACGTCTCCCAGGATGTTCTGGACCGCCAGCGCGACGGCGACGCCCCCGACGCCGAGGCCGGCGACGAGCGCCGTGATGTCGACCCCGAAGTTGTCCAGCGCAATGATGAGCGCGAGCGACCAGACCGCCATCTTGCCCACGAAACGGACGATCCCGACCGCGCTCGACTGTGGAGCCTTTTGACCGTTCCGCGTCATCCACCGCGGGATCCAGTACGAGACGATCGCCGAACCCCACAACCCGGCCTGCAGGAGCAGGGCGAGTATGGCGGCGGCGTCGACGATCCGACCAACGCGTTCCGACAGGGAAACAAGCTGCGACCCGCCGAAAATCGAGAGAACAAGCAGGAAGAGAATCTTGGTCCGGCCCACCAAGTCGGCGAGGAAATCGTCCAACTCAGTCCTCGTCTTCTCGGCGAGGTGTTTCAGGCGCCTCGCCAGAAGGACGCGAAGAAGGAACAATGCAAGAAATCCGGCCGCGGCGGCGAGACCTGCCATCGCCCACGCCCATGCCGGATTGCCCCAGAACTCCGCCGACATTAATTGTTTCATTTTTCCCCACCACTCCATGTCGCTGAAAGGTTCGCTTTTCAGCCCGAGGGACATGCGCCGCCCCTACCTTATGATCGGCGAGGCCCCGCCCCGCCCATTACCGATTTTGACTGAGAGGATGCCCGCGCAGGATCCCGCCGGCTGCTCTCTGGGGCTCGAGGATGCGCCCCCGCTCAATTGTGCATGTTCACCGGCCCGGGCCACGGCGCCGCCATGTGGCCCAGCACGATGTTGCCGTCCTTCATAGACACCGACTGCCGCCCCACCACGACCCGCTCCCCGTCCGCCCTCGGCGCCGGCGGCGCGCCAGATGAAAGGAACAAGAACGAGTACGAGACACCCCCGGCCTCCACCGCGACCCCCCTGCCCGCACCCGGCCCCGTCATGACCAGCATCGCTTCCGCCCCGGAGGCGCCGGAAAAATCCACCGCAAGCCCCGTGCCGTCCCCAAGCGTCAGCACCGCCGATCCGTCCGCCGCCGGCCTCCAGTACCTCGCCTCGCCCCGCACGTTCCCCCAGTCCTGCCGTTTCCCGAAGGCCTGGATCTTCAGCGCTCCGTCCGCCGGGGATCCCATGTTCCCCTTGGACGCCTTTAGCAGCGTCGTGATTACGACGTCGTTTTCATCCTGCCAGCGGTTGCGGAAGGCGTAGAAGTGCCACTTGGTGTCCCGGAAGCAGCGCGGGATCACCTCGGCCGGATTCCGCTCCTTGAGACCGAACGGCCAATTCGCCAGCGCGCAGATCGTGTGGTGAGGATACCTGGAAGGGGTGTCGAACGGCGTCTTGTTTTTCTGATCCATTTCCCGCAAGGGGGAATGATTGTAGAACCAAAGCACCCCCGCCTTTTGTTCCTGCGTCAGGATTCCGAAACCCTGGGAGAAATACCCGCCCCCGCTGACCCCGTCGCGCGCCCATATGTTGTGCGGATACCCGCCGCGGTGCGGCCAGAACCAATCGGCCGGTCTCGATCCGTCGCCCCTCGGCACGGTCTGGAAGAACCACCGCAGCGCCATCCACTGGGCATTGGAGCGCGGGCCCACATAATCGCGTCCCCCCGCCGTCCTCCACGCCTGGAGTCCGGTTATGAACGCGATGTGGGACGACATCGACCCCGTCCCGTCGCCCTCGGCGAAGAAGCCTCCGTTTCCGAAGCCCTCCGTCATGTTGCGTATCATCGTCCTGCCGTTGGCCTCCAGCAAAGGTCCGATCTTGCCCATGTCCACGCCCGGATCGTTCATCACCGCCAGCAGGGCTAGCGCCGCCCCCCCAACCTGCATCCCCCAGTGGTTGCTGCCGGGGTGCTGGCGCTTCCCTTGCGCGAGTTCGGCCAGACTCATCCACCGGCCCTCGTCGTAATCAGCGATCGCCTTGGCGACCTTCATACGGAAACCTTCCTCCCAACCGTCGTAGCAAAGATCGTAGCCGAGCGCGGTCCATCCCAGCGACGGGCCCGCGCGAAGGGCCCCGGTGGGCTGGCGGAAAGAATAACGGTTGTCCACGTCGCGCACCCCATCGAGCGCCTTTTCCATGCACTTCCGGCCCAGCTCAGCGTACTTTTTATCGCCGGTCAACCGATACAATAGGCCGAATCCCGCCGCGTGGGAATATGTGTACGCCCCCGGCGGCGCGGTCTTCTCGAAATCCCCGGATCCGTCGGGCTGCTTCCCCCTCCGCGGGTTCTCCGCCGGCGGCATGGACTCCCCATCCGACCCGTTGAGCTGCCGGCGCAGCCGTTCGACCAGCAGCTTTCCCTCCGGCGTGCCTGCCCGTTCTCTGAGCGCGGGAAGATCCTCCTTGCGGAAGAGCAGGCGCGGATGCTCCCCCGCCGCCGGCGCCCGATAGGCGGGGACCGGCGACGGCCAGGACGGCTCTCGTATATCCTGTCCTCCGAGCAGAACGATCGTCATCAGCAACCGCATCGCCTCATCCTCCTTTGCTAGCCTATTGACAACGACGACCGGAACTAACGCATACTTGCATCCGAGCGACTGGGGAAGTTGCATATTTAGGGAATCGCGGCTATCCTCGAACGGCATGCCAGGCAAACCCCGCAGTCCGGTCCCTCCCCAGCCCCCTTCACCGCAAGGGGGGCGACTTCCATCGAGGCCCGGGATACCCTCCCGCCCCGCGGGTACCTCCCCGCGACAGGGAGGCCGCCCATGGATCAAACTGGCGGTGGCGGGCGCGGGCATCATCGTTCTGGCCGCGGCGGGGATCTGGCTGCTGTCGCGCCCCGCCAAGAAGGTCGCGGCCCCGAAGATCGAGATACCGAGCGGCCCCGATCCGGCGGTCGAGGCCAAGGCCGCGGAGCTCCTCAGGCGGATCGAGGAACTCGAAGCCAAGGGCGGCTTCGAGGAAGCCATGGCGGCGCTCCGGCAACTGGCGGGTCTCAAGGCGGACCATCCCAAGATCGGGGAGATCAAGGCGCGGCTCGAAGAGAAGCTGCGCCGCCTGGAGGCGTACCTTAAGGCGTTCGGGCTGGTGGAGGACGCCCGCTCTGAGGCGTCTGAGAAGGACACGCCGGAGAGCTGGCAGAAGGTGGCCGACGCCTGCGCGGAGGCCGAAAAGCTGGCGCTTCTCGAGGAGCACCGGAGCGCCGTGAGCGACCTTTCAAGCCTGGCGCGCCAGCGGCGCGACTGGGCGGCCGCGCGCGAGGAGGACCGGAAGGGCAACCTGGAGGCCGCCATCGAGTTGGCCACCAAGGCCGCCGGCGCGCGGGAAGCGCCGCCGGAACTTGGGGCCTTCAGAGAGTCGCTGGAGAAGAAGAGGCGCAAACGCGAATTCAACAAGACGGCGGCCGCGGCGAAGGCGGAGGTCGACCCCCGCCGGGCGATCGAGCTCTGGAAGCGCGCCAGGGAGCTGGCGGACGACGCCAAGGACATCGCCGAGGCGGACGGCAGGATCGACGCGCTCAGGCCGCTGGTGGACCCGGCGGAGCGCGACAGGCGCTACGAGGCCGCGATGAAGTCGGCCGATGAAGCCCTGGCGGCCGGCAGGCTGGAGGAGGCGGAGAAGGCCTACAGGGACGCCAGGGCGCTCAAGGGGGTTGACCTCAAGGCCGACGCGGGTCTGGCGAAGGTCAATGCCGTCCGCCAGCGGAAGGCCTACGAATCGGCCATGGCCGATGCCGCAAAGTTCGCAAACTCGAAGGAATGGGGCAAGGCGGCGGACGCCTACGACCGCGCGCTCAGGCTCAAACCGGGAGATCCGGCCGCCGCTGCGCGCCGCAAGGAAATCGACGAAGTTCACAGGCCTCCGCGTATATCGGTCGTTATCGACGAGGCGGCGGGCATCAGGATGGATTTCGTCCTCATCAAGCCGGGGACCTTCCTGATGGGGGATCCGGACGGGGATTCTTACGAAAAGCCGCACGAGGTGACGATCACCAGGGACTTCTGGATGCAGGTCACCGAGGTGACGCAGGCGCAATGGACGGCCGTCATGGGGCAGAAGGCGTGGAGTTTCACCGGACTGCCGACGCTGCCGGCCGACGGCGTCAGCTGGGAGGAGGCGCGGAAATTCGCGGAGAAGTTCAACTCCTTCGCGGGGGAGCGGCTGAGGGGCCGCAAGGCCGGCCTGCCCACGGAGGCCGAGTGGGAATACGCGTGCCGGGCCGGCACCAAGGGGCGGTACCCCTTCCCGGAAGGGAATCTCGGCGACTATGCCTGGTTCGCGGCCAACTCCCAGAAATCCACGCAGGGGGCCGGCAGGAAGAAGGCCAACCCATGGGGCCTCCACGACATGCTCGGGAACGTCGCCGAGTGGTGCCAGGACTGGTACGGCCCCTACCAGGAAAGGGCGGTCGATCCCGAAGGTCCCCCCTCAGGGCAGTTCCGCGTCTTCCGCGGCGGGAGCTGGAACGACCGCGCCGTCAACTGCAGGCCCGCCAGGAGGGAGAAGGGGGCTCCGGAGAAGGAGAGCATGTTCGTGGGCCTGCGGCTGGTCCTGCGCTAGACGACCGCCCTGGACGAGGTCAAGGGGACGTAGTGCTCCCCGTACTCCTGGAGGCACTTCACGGTCAGGCCCCTCTTCTTGATCGCCTCGATCCCCTGCACGAAGGCCGCCGCAGCCTGGATGTTGCTGATCAGTGGGATCCTGTTCATCAAGGCCTGGGTGCGGATCACGATCTCGTCCTTCCTTGGGGTCTTCCCGCTGACGGTGTTGATGACGAGTTTGATCTCCTTGTTCTTGATCAAATCGAGGACGTTCGGCCGCCCGACCGAGATCTTCTGGAGCTTCCTGACCTTCACGTCGTTGCGGGCCAGCGCCGCGGCGGTCCCCTCGGTGGCCGCCAGGTCGAACCCCAGATCCTCGAGTTTCTTGGCGATGAATATGATGTCGCGCTTGTCGCTGTTCTGGACCGAGATGAACACGGTGCCCGACATCGGCAGCTCGTTGCCCGCGGCGTACTGGGCCTTCGCGAAGGCCATGCCGAACGAGGTGTCCATGCCCATCACCTCGCCGGTGGACTTCATCTCAGGCCCGAGGACGGCGTCGACGCCGGGGAACCGCACGAACGGGAAGACCGAGGCCTTCACGGCCACGTGCTCGGGCACCACCTCTTTTGTGAATCCGAGCTCCTCCAGCGTCATCCCCATCATGACCTTCGTGGCGATTTTGGCCAGCGGCACCCCGATGGCCTTCGATACCAACGGAACCGTCCGGCTGGCCCGGGGGTTGACCTCCAGCACGTAGATGACGTCCTGGCGGATGACGTACTGGACGTTCATCAGCCCCTTCACTTTAAGTCTCATCGCCAGCTGGCGCGTGTGCTCCTTCAGCCGCTCCACCTGCTGCTCGGTCAGCGTGATGGGCGGTATCACCATGGCGGCGTCGCCGGAGTGTACGCCGGCCTCCTCGACGTGTTCCATGATGCCGCCTATGACGCACATCTTCCCGTCGGCCACCGCGTCCACGTCGATCTCGATCGCGTTCTCGAGGAACTTGTCGACTAGTATGGGATGCTCGCGCAGCGCCTCCGAAGCGGTGCGGGCCTCCTCCACATACCTGCGCAGCTCGTCGTCGTCGTAGACGAGCCTCATGGCCGCCCCCCCCAGCACGTATGACGGCCGCACGAGGACCGGATATCCTATGTCGGCGGCGATGCGGCGCGCCTCCTCGTAGCCGTAGGCGGTGCCGTTCGGTGCCTGGTTGAGGCCCAGCTCGTGGAGCAGCTTCTTGAACCGCTCCCTGTCCTCGGCGATGTCGATCGAGTCCGGAGAAGTCCCCAGTACCTTCACGCCGGCCTGCTCTAGAGGAACGGCGAGGTTCATCGGCGTCTGGCCGCCGAGCTGGACGATGACGCCCTCCGGCTTTTCGGCCTCCACTATGGCCAGTATGTCCTCCAGCGTGAGGGGCTCGAAATAGAGCTTGTCGGAGGTGTCGTAATCGGTGGAGACGGTCTCGGGGTTCGAGTTCACTATGATCGCCTCGTATCCCATTTCCCTGACCGCGTAGCTGGCGTGGCAGCAGCAGTAGTCGAACTCGATGCCCTGGCCTATCCGGTTCGGGCCGCCGCCGATGATGAGTATCTTCTTACTGGAAGTCACGCGGTTCTCATCCACCCCGTCGTAGGTCGAGTAGAAGTACGGCCGGCGGGCGTCGAACTCGCCCGCGCAGGTGTCGACGAGCTTGTAGGCCGGCCTGATACCGCGGGCCTTCCTGAGCTCCCTCACGTCGCGCTCCGCCGAGCCCGTCAGGAAAGCGATCTGGACGTCAGAGAAGCCCGACCTCTTGGCCTCCCGTAACATGTCGTCCGGCATGGAATCCAGCGCGCCACGATACTGCCCGATCTTCCGGGCGATCTCGACGATCTGCCGCATGTTCTCGATGAACCACCGGTCGATCTTGCTGAGCGCGGCGATTCGCTCGGGGCTCCAGCCGCGTTCCAGGGCGGTCTTTATATGAAAGTGGCGCCGGTCGTTTGGCACAACCAGCTGGTGCTCCAGATCGGCGTCGTCCTTGGGTTCCGGCGAGGAATGGTCCTTGCCGTCGTATCCCAAGCCGTAGCGGCCCACCTCGAGGCTGCGGATCCCCTTCTGGAGGGCCTCCCTGAAGTTGCGCCCGATGGACATCGCCTCGCCCACCGATTTCATCGACGTGTTTATCGTGGGATCGGCCTGGGGGAACTTCTTGAACGTGAAACGTGCGATCTTGAAAACGCAGTAGTCGACGGTGGGCTCGAAGAAGGCCTTTGAGCAGCCGGTCACGTCGTTGAGGGCCTCGTCGAGGGTGAGGCCCACCGCGAGCTTGGTGGATATACGGGCAATGGGGTAGCCCGTGGCCTTGCTGGCCAGGGCGCTGGAGCGCGACAGGCGCGGGTTGACCTCGATGATGACTATGTCGCCGTTCTCTGGGTTCCCGGCCAACTGGATGTTCGCGCCGCCGCCCTTGACGCCTATCTTGCGGATGATCCTCCCGCACAGGTTCTCGTAGCGCACGTACTCGGGGGTCGACAGCGTTTGCGATGGGGCCACCACCATCGAGTCCCCGGTGTGGACCCCCATGGGATCGACGTTCTCCATCGACGTGATGATGATCACGTTGTCCATGCAGTCCCGGATGACCTCGAACTCTATCTCCTTCCAGCCGAGGACCGACTGCTCCACGAGCACCTGCCCCACGGGGCTTGTGGTGATGCCCCTCACCAAGCACTGCTCAAGTTCCTCGATGTTGTAGGCGATCGAGCCGCCGGATCCGCCCAAGCAGAAGGCGGGCCTGAGGATCAGCGGGAAACCGATCCTCCGGCCGATCTCCATCCCCTCCTCCACGGAGGTCGCGATCCCGCTCTCGGGAACCTTGATGCCTATCTCGATCATCGCTTCTTTGAAAAGCTCGCGATCCTCCGCCCGCGCGATCGCTTCCGGGTCGGCCCCCAGGACCTCGACCCCGTACTTCTTGAAGACCCCCTCGCGGGCCAGGAAAACGGCCAGGTTGAGCCCCGTCTGTCCCCCGAGCGTGGGGAGGACGGCGTCGGGCCTCTCGCGCACGATGATCTTCTCCATGACCTCCGGGATGAGCGGCTCAATGTAAGTCCGGTCCGCCATGCGGGAATCGGTCATGATCGTCGCGGGGTTCGAATTGACAAGGACGATCTGGTAGCCCTCCTCCCTGAGGGCCTTGCACGCCTGCGAGCCCGAATAGTCGAACTCGCACGCCTGGCCGATGATGATCGGCCCGGAGCCGATCATGAGGACCTTCTTGATGTCAGTCCGCTTAGGCATGACCCCTCTCCAAGAATGCAGCCAGCAACGGGCTGGGCCTCTCCATCTCGTCGGGCGACGGATTGAACTCCACCCCCGCGGCGGGGTGTTCCCTGCTCCTGATCCCCTCCACGGAACCGTCGTTGAGATTGACGTGCGTCGTCTCGACCGCCGGCGGCGGCTTCCCCTCGACGGCGAAGCAGTGGGACTGCGAGGTGACGATGCACCTCCCGGTGGCGGTTTCCCGCACCGACTGGTTCATGCCGCGGTGTCCGGCCTTCATGCGGCCCACACCGCAGCCGAGTGCCAGCGCCAGCACCTCGCACCCCAGGCCCACGCCGATGATGGGGACCTTGCCGAGGAGCGCGCGGAGCGTCTCCCGCGCGGTCAACTGGACGCGCGGGTCGCCCGGCCCGCCGGCAGCCACCACCCGCTCCGGCTTCTTCTCCATCACCTCTCGGGCGGAGGCGTCCGATCCGACGACTTCCACGGCGGCGCCCAGGGCCGCCAGCTGTCCCAGCAGGCTCCTCTTGGCGCCCATGTCCAGGAGGACCACGCGGCGTCCGCCCGCGGCGCCCGCCGCCTCCCGGCAACCCACGGAGGCGGACTCGCGCACGAGGTCCCCCGCATAGGGCGAGGGAGTCTCGCGGAGCCTCCGGGCGACCGCCCCGGCATCGAAGTCCCCCGACACGATGGCCCCGCGCATCTCGCCACGTTCCCTCAGGTGAACCGCCACGGCGCGCGTGTCAACCTCTCGTATCCCGACCACCCCGCGTTCCTTGAGGAAGTCCTCCAGCGACCCGACGGCGCGCCAGTTGGAGAAATAGGGGCTGTACTCCCGCACCACTATCCCCCGAACCTGCGCGGCGTCCGACTCCGAGTCCTCGAGGTTGACGCCGCAGCAGCCTATTATGGGATAGGTCATCACGACGATCGTTCCCCTGTAGGCGGGATCAGTGATGACCTCTTGGTAACCGACCACGCCCGTGTAGAACACGGTTTCACCAAAGGCCTCTCCCTCGGCGCCGAACCGCTCGCCTTCGAAAGTGGCCCCATCCTCAAGAACCAGCGCCGCTCTCATAAACCCGCTCTCCTCCCCGGCCCATCAGCCCCTCGCCCGCCGCCCGCTCGTCCGGGCCATTCCCTAAACGTACTCGATGGTGCTGGGCGGCTTCGGCGTCAGGTCGTAAAGGACCTTGGTCACCGAAGGCACCTCCTTCAGGATCCTCGCGCGGATCCTCTCGAGGATCTTCCACGGCAGCTTCGTCGGCGCGGCCGTGACGGCGTTCTCCGAATCGACGCACCGCACCGCCAGCATGTCCCCCATCGCGCGCGTCCCCTCCTTCGTCACGCCCGTCGCCCTGTCGGCCAAGAGCACCGCGAACGCCTGGAACGGCTTGAACCTCGATGTCTCCTGCTCCACGATCTTCCCGGCCCGCCTGACGACCTCCACGCGATCAGGTGTTACCTCGCCCAGGACGCGCGCCGAGAGGCCGGGACCCGGGAACGGCATCCTCCGGTACATTTTCTGGGGAAGACCCAAGGCCTTCCCGACCTTCCTCACCTCCGGCTTATAGAGATCGACCAGCGGCTCCACGACCGTGAAACCGAAGCCCTCCTTGGCGCCGATCCCGATCTGGTCGAGGACGTTGTGCTGGGTCTTGACTCCCTTGCGCGTCTCGATGATGTCCGGCTTGATCGTACCCTGGACCAGGAACTCGGCCCCCGCATCGCGAACCGCCTTCTGCAGCGCCCGATAGAACGTCTGGCGAAAGGCCTTCCTCTTCTCCTCGGGATCCGCCAGCCCCTTCAACGCCGCGAAGAAATCCGCCGCGACGTCCAGCACGTCGACCCTGACGCCCAGCCGGGCGAACGTCGAGCGGACCTCCTCCGCTTCCCCTTCCCTCATGAGGCCGTCGTCGAGGAAGGCGACGGCCAACCGGTCGCCGATAGCCTTCCTGGCAAGAAGCGTACACACGGCGCTGTCCACCCCCCCGGAGAGCGCGCTGAGCGCCTTCGCGCCCCCAACGATCCGGCGGATATCCTCGACCTTTTCGACAATGAATTTTTTTACGTTCATCCCGCATCTCCATTCATCGCGCATCCAACATGAATCGACACCACCCCATCCGGAGGGTACGCCACGGCCGTGGGCCAAGCGAAAATATCATCCGCGGACCGAGATGTACAAGCAATCTTGGTGCGCCCTCGCGCATCCCTGAAAAACGCGGGCGGGATTGTGGCATTGAGCCCCTGGGGAGGATCCTGGTTTTCTCGCAGCTGGCGCGCAAGTCGGAGGGCCTTCCCGAGCAGGCGGCGAAGGACCTGGACAGGATACAGTCGTCGGCCATGCTCGCGCGTGAGATCGTCCGCAAGCTGCTGCCGTTCGTGCGGCAGGATCCGCCGAGGATGACCAGGGCGGACCCGAGCGCGCTAGCCGCCGAATGTCTCCGGCTGCTGGAACCTTATCCTCATCGCGGACGACTCTCCGGAAACCGTCGAAATCCTCTCCAGGAACCTCGCGCCCCACTACGAAGTCCTGTCGGCCGGCGACGTGGCCGGGCCCCTGAGATCGCTCGCGGAGGTAGAAACCCGCCTCCGGGCGCCGCAGGCGGAGGCGATCCCGGAGGCCAGCCGCGAAATATACCTCATCATGGGACGCCGACCTGATCGTCTTCGGATACGCCAGGGCCGCAAGCAAGGATCCCCCCAAGGGATGGCTAAACAGGACGCAGAGCTACCGCTCTCCGACAAGCACTTCCTCGCTCCCTACAGTTACGCCACCCTGCCGATGAACAAGACAGATCCCTCCGGCCACGCGATCTACCTCGTCGACGTCTTCGGCACGGACGATGACTACAGAAAGGTCATCACCCTCGTCACCGGGGCCGTCGAGCGCCCCTGGACAAGTCCGCGCCGCGACGTCGCGTCGCTCACGCGGAAGCCTTAGATGTTCCCGGGAGGGCCCTCTGTCGTATATTAATACGTGCCCGTCGATCCCGATGGACATGAAAGGAGTGATATGAACAACAGCGTCCTCTTGGCCGCCGCCATGGTCCTGTGTTGCCCGGCAGCCCCGGCGAGCCACCAAGCCCAGTCAGCCAAGACCTTCACGCCCAAGGCGGCGGAATGGAACCATTGGCGCGGCCCCCGCCGGGACGGCCGGTCGCCCGACACCGGTCTTCTCAAGGAATGGCCCGCGGGCGGGCCCAAGCTGGCATGGAAGGCCACCGGGCTCGGAGAGGGCTACTCCAGCGTCTCCTTCTCCGGCAACCGCATCTTCACCATGGGAGACCTGGCCGAGGGGTGCTGCATCCTCGCCCTGGACCTGGCAAGCGGCAAGAGGCTGTGGGCGGCGCCCGTCGGCAAGACGGGAGGGGGCGGCGGTTACCCGGGACCGCGCTGCACCCCCGCGACGGACGGGAAGCTGGTCGTCGCCCTCGGCCAGTACGGCGATCTCGTCTGCGCCGAGGCGGCCACTGGTCGAGTGCTCTGGAAGAAGAACCTCCAGTCCGACTTCGGCGGCAGGATGATGTCGGGGTGGGGCTATTCCGAATCTCCGTTAATAGATGGGGATCTCGTCATCTGCACGCCAGGCGGACCGCAGGGGACCATCATGGCTCTCAACAAGTCCACCGGCGCCCCGGCCTGGCGCTGCAAGGAAGTCACTGACAACGCGGCATACTGTTCCGTGGTCCCGCTCGAGCTCGGCGGCGTGCGTCAGTATGTCCAGTTCACCGACGCGAGCGTCTTCGGCGTAACCGCCGGAACCGGCAAGCTGCTATGGCGCGCCGAGCGCCCGGGCAAGACCGCCGTGGTGCCCGACCCGATATACTTCGAGGGCATCGTCCTGGTGACGTCCGGCTACGGGATCGGCTGCAATGGATTCAGGGTTACCCCCGCGGGCGGGAAGTTCGAGGCGAAGGAGATATACGCAAACAAGGACCTGGAAGTCCACCACGGCGGCGTGGTGCTGGCAGGCCAGCACGCCTACGGCCTGACGAACCGCAATCAGCTCGTCTGCATGGACATCAGGACCGGCCAAGTCGCATGGAGGGACCGCAGCGTCGGCAAGGGATCGATCACTTACGCCGACGGCCACCTGATCTGCCGCAGCGAGAGGGGCCGCGGGACCGTGGCGCTCGTGGAGGCGACGCCGTCGGGGTACAGGGAGAAGGGCCGCTTCGACCAGCCCGACCGTAGCGACAGGAACAGCTGGCCGCATCCCGTCGTCTTCGGCGGAAGGCTTTACATCAGGGACCAGGACGTCCTGCTCTGCTACAACGTCAAGGCAAATTAGGTCCGAGCCGTCATGCGTCCATGATCTCCTCGGCCTTTTCCTTGCCGACGTCCGTGACGTGTGGGATGCCGCTGATCACGGCGGCTTCCCGAGCCAGGCTTGCGATGTCATCCCTGGAGACGAGTTTCAGCGCGAACACCCGGCTGCCGGCCATCAGCTGGCGAAGGCCCTGGGACGCCCGGTAGAGCTTCGACGCGCCGCTTCAGATCGACCGTATCCACGACCCTTACGTCGCGGATCACCGCGCCGGATCCATGCCCGCCACGTTTTCGCCGATGGTCAGGACTGTCCCCGATATCGCCGACCCCACGGCCAGACCCTCCCAGTTTTCCTTGGCCACGCTGGCCGATCCGATCCCGGAGCGGGGCAGCGCCTGTTCAGCACATGCTCGTCGACGCGCAGGTCGAAAAGCGGGGCCGGGACGCACCCGCCGGACGGCCCGCCCGTCTGAACGACCTTGACCTCCCCGTCGACTCCGCCACCTCCTTCAGTACCGCTGCGGGCAGATGGCCGAAGCTCGCCTGGACGTCCTGAAGAAGTATGGAGTCCCTCGAACCGCGGTGCCCCTCCACAATGCCGCGGATTCCATTCCCGGCGACGGCATTCTCCCGCGGAGACATCCGGTCCCCCCCGCGCGAAAGGAACATGCCGCACTCCACCACGCGCCCGCGGCCCCGGCCGCCCGATCGCGTCCGGCCGAATGGCACCCCTCGGCTACCCCATTGGGCGTATTAAATATCAGAAGCGCCCCTTCGGATGCGGGCGCTCGGCTTGGAGGGGAACGCCATGAGCGACAACGTTATGGGAATCACGCGCCGCGAATTCGCCCGGGGCTCGGCGGCCTTGGCCGTCCCGCTCTTCGTGCCCGCCTCGGCCTTGGGCACGGCGCGGCAGGCATCGGCAAGCTCACGACTGGGGCTCGGCATGATCGGCTGCGGAACGATGAACTACGGCCACCTAAAGGGTTTCCTCGGCATGCGCGCAACCCAGATACTGGCCGTCTGCGACGTTGACACCAACCGCCGCGAATTCTTCAAGAACGAAACCGAAAAACACTACTCCAAGAGCGCCGGCGGCACCTACAAGGGATGCGCCGCCTACAACGACTACAAGGAACTGCTGGCGCGTAAGGACATCGACGCCGTGTGCATCGCGACGCCCGACCACTGGCACATGATCATCGCGATGGAGGCCATAAAAGGAGGCAAGGACGTATACTGCGAAAAGCCGCTGACCCTCACCATCATGGAGGCCAAGCTTATCATCGAGTTCGTGAAGAAATACATGCGGGTCCTCCAGACCGGCAGCCAGCAACGCTCGGAAGGCCCCTTCAGACAGGCGTGCGAGTACGTCCGCAACGGCCGCATAGGGAAGCTTAAGGAGATAGAGGTGGACGTCGGGGGCCCCAGCCGTCCCTGCGACCTGCCCGAGGAGCAGATGGAGCCGGGGCTCGACTGGGACCGCTGGCTGGGTCCGGCCCCCAAGCGACCGTACAATTCCGTGCTGAGCCCCCGCGGCGTCCACCATCATTTCCCAAACTGGCGCGCCTACAAGGAATATTCCGGCGGCGGCATGACCGACTGGGGGGCCCACCACTTCGACATCGCCCAATGGGCGCTTGACATGGACAACTCCGGCCCCGTCGAGATCATACCTCCCGAGCGCGGAGGAGATCGGGGCGTTCGGTTCGTCTACGCCAATGGCGTGGTCGTCATCCACGGCCGCGGCGGCGGCATCACGTTCAGGGGCGACAAGGGGGAGATATACGTGGACCGGGGCAAGATCACCAGCAACCCCGACACGATCCTGAAGGAGCCCCTGACCGACCGCGACGTACGGCTTTACAGGTCGCCCGGCCACAAGCAGGATTGGCTCAATTGCATCAAGAGCCGCAAGCAACCGATCTGCCACGCGGAAGTCGGGGCGCGCAGCGTAACCGTCTGCCACCTGGGCAACCTGGCATACTGGAACAGGAGAAGGCTTCGCTGGGACCCCCGGAAGTGGCGGTTCGTCGGCGACGCGGAAGCCAACACCTGGCTCGACCGCGACCGACGTCCGCCGTACCTGCTGCCCAAGCTGTAGCAGGGGGCGCCCCGCGATCGCGCGAATAACCCGGTGCCCTCCCGCGTTTAAAGGACGCCGGAGGGCGCATGGGAAACGTCCCGCGGTTCAGCGAGCATCGCGAGCCCCGGCCGGCGGGGGCGATCCGAGACCCTCTTCACCTGTACCTGGTGCAGATCGGCAGGATACCCCGGCTCAACCGGGAGGAGGAGGCGAGGCTGGCCGAGCGGATCGCCGCGGCGCGCCGGCGGCTCTACGCGATGATATCGGAGTCACCCTCCGCGCTCGCCGAGACTATACCCGTCCTGGCGGGCATCTGGCGGAGACCGTCCGGCGGGAAGGCGGCGGGAGCCGGCGCGGCCGGCGGCGGCGCGTCCCGTGGACCGGCGGCCGACCTGCTGGCCGTGCTGGAGCAATCGCGCGACCGACTCCGGCGCCTTCGCCTGCGGCGGCTCACGGCGCGGCAGCGGGAGCTCCTCCTCAAGCGGATCGAATCCGACCGCAGGCGGTCCGCCGCCCTGCTGGAGGCCGCCTGCATTCGGCCGGCCCAGATCGGTCCCATCCTTGAGAGGCTGCGGGCGCTGGCCGGCCGGAGGGACGGCCGTTTCCAGCGCGCCGCATCGGCGCCGGGACCCGACGTCCACGATCCCCGGCTCGCGGAATACCAACTCCTGGAGAGCCCCGAATCGTTCCGGCTCCGCCTCCGCAGGATGCGCGCAGGCCTCGAGGAATACGAACGGTCGAAGGCGCGGTTGGCCGGGGCGAACCTGCGCCTCGTCGTCGCTGTGGCCAAGCGGTACCGCGGCCGGGGAGTGCCGCTCCTGGATCTCATACAGGAAGGCAACATGGGGTTGATGCGCGCGGTGGATCTCTACGACCCCTCCCTTGGCCACCGGTTCTCCACCTACGCCACCTGGTGGGTCCGGCAAGGGATACTCAGGGCGATCGCCGACCAGTCGCGCACCATCCGCGTGCCTTCGCACGTCAGCGACGCGATGGGGCGGATGCGCAACCTATCTTTGCGGCTCTCCCAGGACATGGGCAGGGAGCCGTTCATCGAGGAGATCGCCTCGGCCTCCGGCATGGCCCCCGAAGACTCGCTGCGCATCCTGCGGCTCTTGCGTCCGGCGGCTTCTCTGGACCGCGCGACGGGAAACACTGGGAATTCCGAGATGGGCGACCTCGTCCGCGACGCCCGCATCGAGCCCCCCCAGGCGGTGGCCTCGGCGGACATGCTCATCGACGCGGTGTCGAAGGCGCTGGGGACGCTCAGCCGCCGGGAGCGGGAGATAATACGCGGCCGTTTCGGAATAGGAGGGGGTCGAACCCGCACGCTGGCGGAGTTAGGCCGAGCCTTCAACATCACGCGCGAGAGGGTGCGTCAAATCGAGATAAAGGCCATCCAGAAACTTCGGCATCCCCGCCGGTCCCGGCTGCTGCGCGGATTCCTGGACGGGGACGGCTCACCCGAACCTTAAAAAGAAATCCGCCCAGAATACCCGTGCGGGAGGATAGGAATACCCTATTCTGGGCGGACAGCTGGGGTGGGGTATTAGGCTAAGTTTGCCTTCTTCGAATCTCCCCCCTCTCCGGCCTGCTGGGTGCGCCCCGTCGCACCGGGGCCCCCATGCCTCTTTCAGCCCCTCTCGCCGTCGATTATATTGTATTATATAATTTACATTTGTCAATTACAAACCCATTCCCCCACACGACCCCTGCCGGGGTATCCGGTCCCCGCCGCCGACGCGCAGCCTGAACAGGGAGGCGGCCTCTTCCACCGGCACCGCCCTGCCCAGCTCGAGAGACATGGAGGTCACCGGGGCGCAGGGCATCCCGCAGGGATTTATGTAACCGAACGGCGTCAGGTCGTTCGACACGTTCAACGCGAATCCATGCATGGAAACCCCGCGGCGCACGCGCAGACCGATGGAGGCGATCTTGCCGCGCGACGCCCACACCCCCACCCGCCTCGCCTCCGTCCAGGCCCGCACGCCGAATTCCCGCAGGAGATCGACGATGGATTCCTGTAACAACCCGACGAACGCCCTGACCCCCATTCTCCGGACGTCCACTATCGGGTATCCGACCAGCTGTCCCGGACCGTGGTAGGTCACGTCCCCTCCCCGGTCGGTCCGCCGCACGGGGATGCCGTGCGGGTCAAGGACGTTCCTCGGGTCGGCGTTCTTGCCCAGCGTGAAGACCGGCGGGTGCTCCAGCAGCAGGAGGAATCCCCTGCCGGCCGTCGCGGAGGCGGCAAGCCGGCACTGGAGATCGTAGGCGTCGTCGAAGTCCACCAGCCCCAAGCGCCGAACTTCCAACCTCACGGCAGCTCGATGGGACGGATGTCCTCCAGGGCCACGGAACCCCGGATCTCCTCGACGACGGACGGGGGCACCGGCTCATCGACCGTCAGCAAGGCCATTGCCTGCTTGCCGCGCGCGGTGCGGCCGACCTCCATGCGGGCGATGTTTATGTTGCCCCGGCCGAGCACGGATCCCACCTTGCCCACGACGCCGGGGACGTCCCGGTACCTCAGGCAGAGCATGTACCTGCTCGGCTTGAGATCGATGTCCAGATCGTCTATCTGGACGATCCTGGGATTTTGTCCCTCGAATATCGTCCCCGATACGAACTTAAGCCCCCTGTCCGTTTCGACCTCAACTGAGACAAGGCTCTTGTAGTTCCCGGTCTCCGAATCCTTCCTCTCGATCACCTCGACCCCCGCCTCCTTGGCGGCGTAACGGGCGTTGACGACGTTTATCTCGTCACCCAGCATCGGCCGGAGCGCGCCGGCCATGGCTGATTGCGTGAAAGCCGTGACATCGCCGCCGGCGACCCGGCCCGCGTACACGGCCTTGACCCTGCGCACCCGTCCGTCGATCAACTGGGAGGCCAGCCCGCCGAGATCCGACGCCAGGCGCATGTACGGGGCCAGCGCGGGGTCGGAAAGGGCCGCCAGGTTGACCGCGTTCCGCACCGTGCCGTTCTGGAAGTAGTCCACCATCTGCTCGGCGATGTCCACCGAGACCTTGACTTGGGCCTCCTCGGTGGAGGCCGCCAGGTGCGGCGTCAAGACGACGTTGTCCAGCTTCAGCAGCGGCATGTCCTTGGGCGGAGGCTCCTGCTCGTATACGTCCAGGGCCGCCCCCGCGATCTCCTTCGCCGTCAGGGCCTCGTAAAGCGCCTTCTCGTCGACCACTCCTCCGCGCGAAGTGTTTATGATCCGCGCCGTGCGCTTCATCTTCTTGAACTGTGCTGCGCCGAACATCCCGCGGGTGCGGTCGGTAAGCGGGACGTGGATGGTGATGAAATCCGCCTTGGCCAAGAGCGTATCGAAATCCACCAGCTCGAGCCCCAGCTGTTCGGCGCGCTCCTTGCTCAGGAACGGATCGTGGCCGATCACACGCATCTTGAAGGCTTTGGCCATCTGCGCGACCGCGCCGCCTATCTTGCCGAGCCCCACCACCCCGAGGGTCTTCATCTCCAGCTGGACGCCGTGGAAAAGGGACCGCTCCCACTTCGAGGCCCTCATTGATGCGTCCGCCCTGGCAACCTGCCTGGCGCAGGCCAGGATAAGCGCGAAGGCGTGCTCCGCGGCCGAGATTACGTTACCCTGTGGGGCGTTCATCACGACGATGCCCCTCCGGGTCGCCGTTTCCTGGTCAATGTTGTCCACTCCGATCCCGGCGCGGCCCACGATCCTGAGCCTGGTTCCCGCCTCCAGTATCTCGCGCGTGACCTTGACCGCGCTGCGGACCACGAGGCCTTCGTAGCCGCCCACGACCGCTTTTAGTTCGTCCTGTTTCATCTTTCCGCGGTCGTCGACCTCGATGCCGGCCTTCCTCAGGATCTCGGCGCACTCGTCCGCAACGTCGTCGGCGATCAACACCTTGGGCATCTCATCTCCCTCCAAGCAAGGCGCCGGGCGTCACTTGTTCACCCTTTCGAGGTACTTCCCATCCCGCGTGTCCACGCGGATAACCTCCCCTTCCTCGATGAACGGAGGGACCTGAACGATCGCCCCCGTCTCCAGCGTGGCCGGCTTGTAGACGTTGGTGACCGTGGCGCCCTTCAGCGGCGGCTCGGTCTTGACGACCTTGAGCTCGACTGTGAACGGCAACTCTATCGCAATGGCCCGCCCCTCGTGGAAATCGACCTTGCAGACCATGTTCTCCTTGAGCCAAATGGCGTCATCGCCCAGGAGATCCTTGTGGAGCTGCACCTGCTCGAAATTCTCCTGGTTCATGAAGACGTAGGAATCGCCCTCCTGGTAAATGTACTCCATGTCCACCTGATCGATGTGGGCCACCTCGAGCTTGTCGCCCGAGGAGAATCGGACCTCTTTCGACGTGCCTCCGAGGAGGTCGCGCATCTTGATCTGGATGACGGACCGAAGGTTCCCTGGCGTATGGTGGTATACGCTCATGACGTACTGGAGGCGGCCCTCGTACTTGATGACCATCCCCTTGCGGATCTCCGTGGCTCCGATCATGTCGCCGACCTCTTGGCGCGGGGCGGAGCCGCCTGCCCTTCGCAAGCCGCCCCGCGGCGGGGCGCACTATATCAGACCCGCGCCGGCAGGGCAAGCATTGGGACGCCGGGGGCCGCGGCCGGTCGGTGACCAGCGCTCTACGCCGGCGTTCCCGCCGCGGCCGGCACCGCCTCGGGCGCCGCCTTGGCCTTCAGGAAATCCAGGTTGCCGTCCCCCGAGAGGTTCACCTTCACCCTCTTGGAAACCCCGGCCTGCTCCATCGTGATGCCGTAGAGCGTGTCGCAGACTGCCATTGTGCGCTTGTTGTGCGTGATCACTATGAACTGGGTCCCCGAGGCGAATTCGCGGATGAGCCCCGCGAAACGATCCACGTTCTTCTCGTCCAGCGGCGCGTCAGCCTCGTCCAGCAGGCAGAACGGGCTCGGGTTGGCCTTGAAGAGCGCCATGACCAGCGCGATCGCCGCAAGGGCCCGCTCGCCCCCCGACAGCAGCGATATCGACGTGAGCTCCTTCTGCGGGGGCTTGGCCATGATCTCCAGGCCCTGATCCATGGGATCCACCCCTTCGGCCTGCTCCACCACGATGTCCGCCTTCCCGCCGCCGAATATCTTCCGGAAGATCGCGTTGAACTGCTCGCGGACAAACTCGACCATCTTGTCGAACAGCTCGCGCGACTCCTTGTTGAGCTGGGCTATCAGATCCTCCAGCTGCGCCTTCGACTCCCGCAGATCCTCCAGCTGCGCCGTCATGGACTTGTCGCGCTCCTCCAGGTCCTTGAGCTCCTCAAGGGCGGCCGTGTTCACCGCCCCGAAGCCGGCTATCTTGGCGCGAAGGTCCTCCACTTCCCTCGAGGCCGCCTCCCAGTCCACGCCCTCCTCTTCCGGCCCCTGGTCATCCATGGAAGCCAGGTCGACTCCGAGCTCCTCGCCAGCCCGCCTCTTGAGCGATTCGTGCTTCTCCCTGTGAACCGCCTCCTCGGTCTTCAACCGGCCGGATTCCTCCACGCAGAGCTCCAGGCCCTTGGCCACTCGCTCCGCCTCCGCACGCGCCGCGTCGCACGCGGCCGCCAGCTCCCCGCGCCTGCCGGCGGACTCGGCCACGCCCGAGCGCGCCTCCTCCAGCCGCCGCGCCATCTCCTCCCGCTGGCGCCGGATCCGGGCGGCCTCGAACTCCGCCGCCTCCAGACGAGCCGCCGCCTCCGAGAGCCGCGCATCCAGGCGGGCGACGGCTTCCACCGCCTCGGCGCTGCTGGCCTTCAGCATCTCCAGGCGCTTCTCTACGGCCATGCGCTGCTCGCCCGCCTTGACGCACTCCATCCGCGCCCGCTCCAGACCGCCCCTGATCTCCTCGCGGCCGCTCTCGTACTTGGAGAGGGTTTCGGAGAGGCTCCTGATCTCGGCGTCCACCTGGCTCTGAAGCCACGCCAGCTGCGCCAGGAGGGTCTCCATGGAGGCCGCGCGCGCCGCCGCGCACGCCGCCTGGCCGTCGGCGGCGTCAATCTCCTCCGAAACCGACCGCAATTCCACGGACTGGAACTGCTCCCGCACCGACAGCTGCTCCGACTCCTTGGCCATGTCGCCGGCGGCCACGGTCAGCTCGTATATCTTCGTGCGGATGAGCTTCAGCTTCTCCTCTGCGACGCCGCTCCTCCTGTCGGCCTCCTCCCTCCGCCGCTCCCGGTCCGTTATGAGGGCCATGAACCGCTCGATCTCCTCCTCCAGCCGGCGCAGCTCGATCTTCCTGGATATGAGCCCCGGCGCGACCCTTCCTCCGGCCGCGATCCGCAGCCCTGGCCCGCAAAAGAGCTCGCCGTCGGGCGTCACCAGCGGCAGGTCGATAAGTCCCTCCCTGCGGATGAGTTCCGCCGTGGAGGCGTCCTGAACGACCAGCGTGCGGCCGAGCAGGGCCCGCGCGACGCGGATCCCCGGCTCGCCCGCCGACACCCACTCGTCGGCCCTGGCCAGGATGCCGCCCGCGGCCAGCTCGTCCTCCGGCAGCGCGCCGGCGCGGCAGCCCTCCAGCGAAACGATGGCGGTGCGGCCCAGCCCGCGGGCGCGTATCCATTCCGCGGCCATGCCCGCCTGCTCCTCCGTCCCGCAGACGACCGCCCCGGCCCACTGCCCAAGCGCGCCCTCGACGGCCGCGACGCGCCCGGGGGCCACCTCGAACAGGTCGGCCACGGTGCCAAGTACGCCATCCGGGCGCTCACGAAGCAGCTCCCGGGCCCCCGACTCGAGACCCTCCAGCTGCATCTCCAGGTCGCGCAGGGTCTCCCTCCGCGCCACCCTGTGATCCTTCCCTTCGCGCAGCTGGACCAGCTCGTCCTCCAACCTGCCGCGCTCCGCGCGCAACCTCTCCAGCTCCGACTCCTCCACCTGCATGCGCCATGTGAAATCCGCCATCTCCGCCTGGATCGCGGCCCTGGACTCGCCGAGCCGGGCGATCTTCTCCTTGATCCCCGCGAGTTCCGACTCCAGCGCCGAGCGCCGCTGGCGCAACCTCGCGGCCCGGGCCTCCAGTTCGGCCTTCTCCCTCTCGAGGCGCTCCAACTCGTTCCGGTACTGCGCCCCCTTGTGCGCCAGCTCCACCGCCTCGGAGCGGCGCGCCTCCAGCTCCTCGGAGACCCGCGCGCACTCCCGAGCGGCGTCCTCCAGCCGCGCGGCGAGCTCGTCCGCCTCCGCCGCGCGGGCGGCCGCGACCGCCTCCACCTCCGCCTTGAGGCGGGCCTCCTCCTCCGCGCGCCTCGACAGATCCCGGGCCCGTGTCTCCTGAGCCGCCCGCTCCTCATCGACGGCCCGGATCTCCTCACGGAGCTCGCCGCAACGCCTGGCCGCCTGCTCCTCGGAGCGCTCCATGTAACCCTGCTCGGACTCGAGCGACGCAAGCCCCGCGGCCAGTCCGGCATGACGCCCGTTTTCCGCCTCAAGGAGCCGCCGGGCCTCCTCGAGGGCCCCATTGCGCGCCTCCAGCTCCCCGCGTAGGCGCTCCTCCTCCGCCGCCAGGGCGCCCAGCCGCGCCGATATCTCCCCGCCGCGCGCCGCCAGCGACCTGTGCTCATGGATGAGCAGCCGGAGCCTCTTCTGCTTCCATTCCTCCTGGAGCCTGTTCAGCAGCGCCGCGCGGCCGGCCTGGGCGCGGACGGACCGCAGCTGCCTCTGAACCTCGGCCGCCATGTCCTGTATACGGAGCAGGTCCTGAGTGACCTTCTCCAGCCGGTTCTCGGTTTCCCGCTTCCTGGCGCGGTACTTGGAGACTCCGGCGGCCTCGTCGAACACCAGCCTGCGCTCGCGCGGGTTCGACAGCATCAGCTTGTCGATTTTCCCCTGCTCTATAATCGAGTAGTTGTCGGTCCCGATCCCGGTGCCGTAGAGGAGATCCCTGATGTCCCTCAGCCGGCATGGGGCGCGGTTGATGTAGTACTCCCCCTGGCCGTCCTTGAAGAGGCGCCGAGTTATGGTGACCTCCTCGAACTCCACTGGCAGGGTGCGGTCGGAGTTGTCCAGGGTCAGCGACACCTCCGCGAACCCCATCTCGGCGACCCCCTCGGCCCCCTTGAATATCACGTCCAGCATCTCGTCGCCGCGCACCGACTTGTACGAAAGCGTCCCTAGGACCCACTTTATGGCGTCCACCACGTTCGACTTCCCGCAGCCGTTCGGGCCGACAATGCCGGTGACACCGCGGTCAAAGACGATCTCCGTCCTGTTGGCGAACGACTTGAAACCGCACATCTCCAGTTTTTTCAGCTGCATCGTCCCCTCGCGAGCATCATCAGTTGCGGCCCAGCGGGCCACCCCTCTTCATTTCGAAGACCAGAAAGATTATCGGCCATCGAGGCCCCTTTCCTGAGCGGTTGCGATCTGGCCCGCGGCCCCGCCGGTGGCCGTCATCCGCGCTCGCCGCGCGCCCGCCGGAGGGTCTCCATGATCTCCAGGTAGCTCCGATAGCGCGACTCGGCGACCCGCCCGCGCACCGCGCAGCCCTCCTCGACCGTGTGGGAGCAGTTGCGGAAACGGCACTCCGCCGCCAGTTCTGCGAATTCCAGGAAGAACTCCTTGAGGTTGGACGCCGTCACGTTCCACAGCGTGAACAATTCCATGCCCGGCGTGTCGGCCGCCACGCCGCCGGCCACCGGGAGCAGTTCCACCCACGACGTGACGTGCCTCCCCTCCCCGCGGCGCGACACCTCCCCCACCTTCAGGCCAAGCCCCGGCTCCAGCGCGTTCAGGAGGGACGACTTGCCAACCCCCGACGGGCCCACCATCACCACGGTTCTGCCCCGGATGACGGCGCGGAGATCATCCAGGCCCTCGCCGGTCCTCGCCGAGACCCTCACGCACCTGAAACCGGCCCGCTCGTAGGCCGAAAGGTCCGGCACGGCGAGATCAACCTTGTTCGCGCAGATGACGCACGGGAGGCCGTTGGCCGCCGCCATCACGGTGCACCTGTCGAGCGCAAGCGTGCTGAACTCCGGATCGCGCGCCGCCTGGACCAGCACGAGCGCGTCGACGTTGGCCACGATGACCTGTTCCACCGAGGGCCTCATCACGTCGTGCCGCGAGAGCTTTGAACGGCGAGGCAGGACACGTTCGATGACGCCCTCGCCCCCCGGGACCGGAGTCACCTCGACATCGTCCCCCACCGCGGCTGGCTTGAGGGCATGAAGGCGTTCCCTTTTCAGCCTTCCGCGGAACCGGCAGCGCAGCAGCAGGTCCCCGGCCCGGACCTCATAGCTGTTCCCGGATATCTTGTGGATCCGGCCGATCATTCCACGGACAGGTTGGCGGCAAGCGTCTCGGATCTCAGCCGGCCCAGCAGCGAGAAGAGATCGGCCGGCGCGAGCCTGGTCCGGTCCGCCACTGCGCGCGCGGTAGGGACGAGCGTGTGGAACCGCGCCTCCACCGCCAGCGATTCGAAGGTCGGGCCACCGCCCGCGCGGAAGCCCGCCGTGTAGCGCTCGCGGTCCGCCAGGAGCCCCCGGGCCCGGGGATACATCTGCGCGTCGATCCGGGCGAACCGATCGACGGCGTCGCCCGCCGGGACGTCGTCCAGGACCAGACGCATCCCCTGGCGGCCCGCCTCCTCGCGCAGCCGGAAGTGAACGTACGAGACTATGCGCAGGGCCAGCCGGACCGCGGAGTCAGCGCCGAGGATCTCCTCCCCGGAGAGGAGCTTGACCGCCTCATTGAGGCCGGCCAGCCCCACGGCGTATTCCGCCTCGTCGAACGCCACGGCCCCCCTTCCGTCGGAGACCCACCCGAGGCTCATGCCGAAGGTCCCGGAATCCCGGTCGACGAACCTGCGCATAAGATGCCGCTTCTGGACGTGCGCCTTCACCGCGAGATCCAGCGCCGCCTCCAGCTCCGTGTAGAAGTCCGATCCGGCGGCCTCGCTGCGGTAGAAAGCCTGCGGCAGGTTGACGGTCACCGCCTGGACCGTGGCCCCCCAGGATTGGCCATCGGCGCCTCCCACTGCCCCAGCCGAGCGCTCGAAAGCGAAGACCATCCCGCGGTCGACGGCCGCCCTGCAGAACTCCCGGAGGTCCTCCCCCACCTCCCGGACGGAGACCGTGGACCTGCCCAGCGAGGCGATCGCCCGCGCGGTGCGGTGCCGCGCATCAACCCCCGTGCGCGCCTCTCCGACCGCCGCGGCAAGGTGCTCAACCTCGCTCTCCACCGCCTCCGCGGGCAGCCCCCAGAGGAGCTGGTCGTATGCCTCGCTCAGCCGCGGAAAGGTTATCGTCCCCGCCACGAAACGCCCGGCGTCCGCGACCACCCGCCCCAGCTGCGCGGTGAAGGTGCGCGCGTCCTTCGCCGGTTCCGACAGCGCCGCCGACCCGCGCACGCGCACGCCGTTGCGCCGTAGCCCCTCCACCGACGGGGCCAGCGAATGAAACTTGAGCGGTTCCTCCAGGCCGTGGATGTGAAGAAGCCCCTCCAGGTGCGCGTCGGCGACGTCGCGCGTGAATATCTCCTGGAGGGCGTATTGACGCAGCGTGGTCTGCCCTATCATGCGGCACATTCGTTCGGGGTCGATCCGCGGCTCCTCCTCGCCCACTATCCTGCCGAGATCGTACTTCGGAAGCCCGACCACGATCTGCCGCCGGAGCTTCGATCCGTATCCGCGCGCCAGCAGTTCGTGGTTAACCAGCTCCCTGATCAGGCTCGTCGAGACGCGGCGCTGGCCGAGGCGGAAGATCTTCCGCTCCACCGCCCCGGCGATCTCCGCGGCGGCGGCCGCTTCCAGGCCCGCCTCCTTGACCAGCGCCCCTATGATCCGCTCACGCCCCCAGGGCGCGACCTCGTCGCGGGTGGAACCGTCCACCAAAAGCAGGTTCGTCGGGAAGAGGTCCTCCGCCGGAGGCGCCGGCGATTCGTCGGGCCTGCCCTTCTTCTCGCGGTAGACTATGTAGGCCCGGGCGATGTCGGGGTGACCCGTATCCAGCAGGATCTTCTCCACGAGCTGCTGGATCTCCTCGCAGGTGGGGATCTCGCGGTCGCAGTAGCGCTCCAGGTACATCGTGACCACGCCTGCCAGATCGCGCCCCACCGTGGGATGGTCCTGCCGGGAGGCGCGCGCGGCCCGCGCGATGGCGTCGGCGATCTTCTGCTCGTCGTACGGCACGACGCGACCGTCGCGCTTGCGCACCGAAAGGATCTTGCGGATCGGCATTTCCTCCCCGCCCCCACACCGACTATTCCATGCCGCGTCCGCCGGCTCAGGAACGGCGCCTCACCCTGAGCATCGGCTTCACCTCGCGCATGAACTCGCTGATGTCCTTGAACTCGCGATAGACCGACGCGAAGCGCACGTATGCCACGTGGTCCACGCCCCGCAGCTCGCGCATCACCAGATCCCCGATCTTGGTCGACTTCACCTCGCGGTCGTACTCCTCGTACAGCTCAAGCTCGATCCTGTTGACCATGTCCTCGATGACGTGCAGCGGCACCGGCCTCTTCTTGCACGCCGTCAGTATCCCCCTCTTGATCTTCTCCCTGTCGAATACCTCGCGCCTGCCGTCCTTCTTGATGACGTACAACGATATCTCCTCAACCTTCTCGTAGGTGGTGAACCTCTTCCTGCACGCCAGGCACTTGCGCCGCCGCCGGACCGTGGCTCCCGAGTTGACCGAGCGCGAGTCTATCACCCTGTCGTCGTCTTTCTTGCAGAACGGACACCGCATCGGACCGCTACTCTAGACGCGCATGCTTGCGATGTCAACGGTCACAGCACAAACGCGCGGATCACTTCCCCAGGCAGAACCGCGAGAATATCCGGTCCAGGAGATCCTCGCCGGCGTCGCGGCCGGTTATGCCGCCGAGCGCCCAAAGAGCCGCCCGCAGATCCAGGGCCACGAACTCCATCCCGAGCCCCGACGCCGCCCCGGCCGCGCGCGCCAAGGCCGCCTCCGCCTCCAAAAGCAGCGCCCGCTGCCTCACGTCCACGCGGAAACGGGCCGCCGGCCCGCTCGCCCCGCCGGCGGCAAGCATGCCCGCCAGGGCCATCTTGAGCTCGAGAAGTCCCTCGCCGGTCTTGGCGGACGTGCATACGACCTCGCGGATGTGGAACCGGCGGCCCACGTCGCCCCCGGGAGCCAGGTCGCACTTGTTGACCACGAGTATCGCCGGCCGGCCCATGGGCTCCAGCGGCAGCGCCGCCCGCCAGTCCGCGGCGTCAACCACGAACAGTACGACGTCCGCCGCAGCTGCCGCCTCCCTGGCGCGGCGCACCGCCTCGGCGTCGACGCCCGATGCTTCCTGAAGACCCGCCGTGTCGAGGAGGCGCACGCGAACCCCCACGTCCAGCTCCGCGGCCAGCACGTCGCGCGTCGTGCCGGGCGCGTCCGCGACCAGCGCATCGCCGCCCGTGAGCGCGTTGAAGAGCGACGACTTCCCCGCGTTGGGCGGCCCCGCCAGGACCGCCGATGGGCGCCGGTCCGCCACCCAGGCGGAGGCGGTCTCCGCCGCCAGCGAACGCAGCGACTCGAGAGCCGCCGCCGCCCGCCTCCGCGCCTCCTCCGCCGACAGGATCTCGATGTCTTCCTCAGGGAAGTCCATCGAAGCCTCAGCGTCGGCGCAGAGATCGAGGAGGGCCGACTCGACGTCCCGCAGGCGCCTGGAGAAGCCCCCCCCCAGCAGCTCCAGGGCTGCGCGGCGCTCCTCCTGGTCCTCCGCGGAGATTATCCGCTCCACGGCCTCCGCCTGGGCCAGATCCAGACGCCCGTTGAGGAATGCGCGCAGCGTGAACTCACCGGGCCGGGCCGGGCGCGCCCCCGCCTCCACCAGCTCGCGAACGAGCGCCTCGACCAGCGGCGGCGAACCCGGCAGGTGGATCTCCACGACGTCCTCGCGCGTGTACGAACGCGGGGCACGAAAGGCCACCGCCCCGGGGCGGCCCCCGGCGATCTCGACGGCCCGCGGGCCGCTGAGCCTCACCACCGCCCTCAAACCGCCGCCGGGCGATGACGACTGCGCGATGATCGTGTCCGCGCTAGCGGACGAACGACTTGAGGCGCTCCTTGGCATTCTCGTCGAGGCTGTCGAACTTCACGGCCAGCGCGAACTCGTCCTCGTTCTCGGAGAACCTGACCAGCCGGCACCGGCACCGGAATCCCCTGAGCCGCCCCTCGTCGACCTCGACGTCTAACTTGAAACGGTCCATCGGAAGGGTCTTCTTGCGGGTGTTGAAATTCCTCAGCAGCATGCCGGAAAGGGAGATCTCGTCGACGTCAACCGTCCCCTCGTCGTAGACGGTGTTGGTCCCAATGATAATGGCCACCCGGCCCCTGACCCCCGCCTTCCGCCGGCTGGATTCGCGCCTGTTGGAGGTCAAAAGGGACGGATGGAGGTAGCCGATCTCCCTCGCCACCTTGAAGACCTTCTTGACGGTCTCCTCCGCGAAGGAATCGCGCGTGTCCTCATTGAGGATCCTCGAAACCGACCCCTGGTCGATCTTGCACGCGCGGGCGATGTCTTCCTGGGTGACCTTCTTCTTCCTCTGTTCCATGCCACCTCCTTTCACGGGCCGGAAGTGCCCTCGAGGGGTTTCAGGAAGAACCTCTTGATGACCTTCTGCTCAATCATCCCCAGAAGCGAATTGACCAGGAAATAGAGGCTCAAGCCGCTGGCCAGCACGTAGCACATGATCCCGAAGATCACCGGCATGGCCATCATTATCTTCTGCTGGGTCTGCATCTGCGGATCCGGCGACCGAGGGGCGAACCACGACTGGAGGAACCACGTGATCGTCATCACTATCGGCAGCACGTTGAAGGAGTCGAAGGTCGGTATGAGAGGCACGTCTATGGACCTGGAGAACTTCACCAGCGCGTCCGGCTGCGAAAGGTCGCGTATCCAGAGCATGAAGGGGGCACCCCTGAGCTCCACCGACAGCTCGAATACGCTGTACATGCCCACGAAGATGGGCAGCTGTATGAGCATGGGAAGGCAGCCGGCGGCTGGATGGATCTTGTGCTCCTTGAAGAGCTTCCACTGCTCGACGCCGAACTTCTGGCGGTCGTCCCCGTAGCGCCGGCGCAACAGCTCGACCTGCGGCGCCAGCATCTGCATCTTGAAGGCGGCCTCCTGGCTCTTCTTCGAGAGGGGGAACAGACAAAGCCTTATGAGAAGGGTCGTCGCCATTATGCCCACGCCGTAGTTTCCGAATATCCCCTCCCCAAGGAACTTCAGGATCGCCAGGATCACAGGCGCCACGAGCTGGACGACCGCCGCCACGGGCAGGAACAGAACCCCAAAGGGACCGCATCCGGTACCGCATCCCGCGGCATAGTTGAGTATTCCCGAAGCACCGGGCGGCGCCTCACGAAGAGCATCGGCCTGGATCGGACCCAGATACGCCTTGAACTCAAGCACTACCGGCGAGCCGGCCACCACCTCCATCTCGTTCGTGCATAAGACCGCGTTAAGGTTCTTCAGCCCGTCCCCCTTCGCCTTTGCCTCCTTGGAAACCGACCGGAACTTGCACTTCTCCACGGACTTGCGGGTCGGATCGGAAGAAGGCGCCAGCAACGCCGCGAAAAAGCGGTTCTTCAGGCCGATCCATTCCAGGTCCTGCCCATCGACGGAAAAATACTCATCGGCCTTGCTATCCCCATCAGCCAGCTTTTTCTCGCCCTTCTCCACCTCCCCGATGGTCTTGAGCTGGACGGTTTTGTTCCTGAAGGTCACCCCGGCGGTGTACTGCTCGTGACGGTACCGGCCGTCAGGAAAAATGCCCCCAAACGCCCATATCTCCAGCTTTACCTTTTGCCTGTCAGTATCTTGCTGCCCCCCCCCAGGTGGGTTCATGTTGACCAGACGTATCTGGACGCCCATGGAATACCCGGACGGGTCGGGGGTGAACTTCTTGAATATCTCGACGCCGTTGGGCAGTAGGAACGAAAATTCGACCGTCCCGTCGGGCCCATGTTCCTTGAGATCCCAATTTACTTTCTCGATCTTTTCGTCCACGCCCGCGACGCGCACGGCGAAGTGGGGCCTTCCGGACTCAAGCTGCCCCAAGAGGTGCACAACCCCGTCCTTGCCCGGGAAGAGCAAGTCCAGGTACTGCAGGCCGCCTCCCCTCACGGTGAACGATCCCTTGTGGCGCCCCGTCTTGAATTCGACAGGCCCGCGATCCGGATACGCGGGCAGTTCGACCTTTTTCTGCGGATCGACTTGCACCCCCTGGGGGGAAACCGCCTGCGCGGCGGCATGCTCTTGCTTCCCTTGGGGCCGCCGCGGGGCTTGCTTGGGCCTCAATCCCAGGGCAGGCTCCAGCACCGCGTACCAGAGGATGAAGACGGCGACGCAGAGCGCCACCGCCATGAACGTACGCCGGTCTTCCACCTACTTCCTCTCGTACTTGAGGGTGGCCCCGCACTTGGGACAGCGCAGCACGTCGTCCTCCCAGTCGCGCCGGGCGGAACACTTCGGACACGGCCGCTCGGCCTCGTCTATCAGCATGATGGGAATGTCCTCCTTTATTGAGTAAATCAGCCCGCATTCCTTGTTGACGCAGTGTAACTTCTCGCCCTCCAGCCGGAGCTCGCTCTTGCAGAAGGCGCACGCCATGATGTCAAGCAGGTCCTTCGGAATAGCCATGGGGCACCCTTTCGGAAAGATGGGCATAAACTATATTTGCAGACCCATAAAATGTCCAATAATTTATGTTGCATAATTCCGGGAGCGACCGGCCGCGCCCGGCCGGGCCGCCGGCAAGTCGGCGGCGGCCCCGCATACCCCCCGTCCCGCCGGCGACGCACGCGCCTCCAGCGCCAGAAGGCGCCTCTTGAGCGCGACGCCCCCCCGGCCGCTGAAGCCGCCCGGACCGGCGGCGCCCACCACGCGGTGGCACGGGATGAAAAGGCACACAGGGTTGCGCCGGAGGGCCTGACCGACGGCCCTGGCGGCGCCGGGACGCCCGATGCGGCGCGCCACGTCGCCGTAGGTCATCGTGCGCCCTGGCGGGATGCGCCTCACGACCCCGTACACCGCGCGGTCGAACGTAGACGCGGGCCCGAGGTCGACCGGCACGCGCCCCCCCTCGCGGCCGGCGAAAAAGTCCCGGATCCACCGGCGCGCCTGCGGCAGCCGCGCCATGCGCGCGGCGATCCCCGGCCTCCTGCCGAACCTCACCGAACGCACCCTGCCTCCATCGACGGCCACCACGCAAGGCCCCACCGGCGTATCCACGACGTCGTAACGGGTCATCGCAACCTCTGCAGCCACAGCCTAGGTCGGGCTCTCGCGTCGGCCAGCCCCGGAGACGTGACGTCACGCGCCGGCCTTTCGTCCCGTGCCAGCCGCCCGAAGACGCAATCACCCGACAGGAACCTCGACAGCAGGGCGGCGAAATCGGGTTCACGGGGGAGAGGCTCGTCCTCCACGACAAGCGCCGGCACCTCGCCGCCGGCAGGCAGGTCGCCCATCAGTCGGTGCCTCCCGCCGCGGACGACGCCCGCCCCGTATAGGCCGGCCGGCACGGATCCGGCGGCGCGCATGGTGGGAGGCCGATCGCCGCCGGCCACGAAACAGAACGCGCCGCCCGCCGAAATCTTCAGGCCCTCCACCCGGCAGCCGCGCCCTTCCAGCCGTATGGTGAACGGCTCATCGGCGCCAGCGGCGCGCTGGAATACCGGCTTGACGAGCCGGGGAAAGACCACGTCGGCCTTCACGGTCGCGCCGGCGCCGACGAACCAAACGCGCCACTCGGCCGCTTCCCCGCCGGCCCCCACGACCTCGCAGGAGTGCTCCACGAGCCAGAGATGCCCCCTCGGGAACAACAGGAAGTAGACCCCCACGAAGACGGCCGCCAGGCCTGTCGCCGCGGCCGCCAACGCCGCGGTCCCCCGGCGCGCCGCCGCGATCAGCCCCACGAACCCCGCGAAGGCGTAGAGCGCCGCGAAGAAGGCCGCGTGGGTCCTCTTGGCGGGAACCCAACCGCCGCGGGGGGCCAGCTCCCAAAGCCGCCGGGGCCCCACGTCCACCGCCTCGAATCGCGGCACGGCGGGGCCAAACCCCTCCACGGCGGCCCCGGCCTCCGCGGGGGTCCGGGGAGACGCCCATCGGCCCATCGAGCCGTACGCCGCCAACGGCAGACCCGCGGAGTCCGCCAGCAGCAGCAGATCGAACGCCTCAAGCAGCCCCAGCCCCAGCAGCTCCTCGAGATCGGCCGCATCTATCTTCCTGTAGACGCGGCGATCGTCCGACTCCAACCCGTCCGCGAAAGAAAGGCGCGAATCGACGCCGACGAGGACCTCCGGCGCCAATCGGGCGGCCGGGACCGCGACGGACGCGCCGCCCGCGAGGACCTCGACCGGATCGACGGCCGGCAGAAGCACCCTCCGCCTGCCCCCGGGCGCAAGCTCCACGCGGCGGGCGAAGTCGACGCCGAACGAGCTCCTGGCCACGACGTCGCCATTGAACCCCGAGGCGCTCGCGACGGTCACCGCCAGCGGGTTCCACAGCAGCGGCCGCCGGACCGGGCCGGCGATACGTTCGACCCTCTCGACCAGAGGATCGGTCTGGAGCAGAAGGACCGCTGTAACGATCGCCGCCGTCACGACCCAGCCTCCCGCGGGAAGATCCTCGCCGCCGCGAACGCCGCCCCCGCCAGGACGGCGCAGACGCCCCCCTGGAGCAGCGCCCCGCCGTCGCCGGCGTGGAGCGGCCCCCAGAAGGGGCTCAGCGCGGCCGCCCACGCCGGGCCCGCGTCACCCGCGGATCCGAATCCGCCGGCGACGAACAGGGCCAGCGGCGGGCCTCCGGAGACGACCGAGGCCCCCAGCACGTACCACGGCCCGATCCTCCAGCCGCGTCTCATGCCCAGTGAGTATATGCCGGCGACCAGCGCCGCCAAGGCCGCCGCGAGCACCTGCGACCCGACGAGCGCGACCGCCCCGGCGTCCGAGACGTTGGCGCAAACCAGCACGAGAGGAAGCCCCAGCAGCGCCAAGGCCCCCACGTGGGCCAGCAGCGGGACGGCCTCCCCCCTCGCCGCGATTGATGGTATGAAAAGGGGCCAGACGAAGAGCGCGAAGAAGACCTGGCACACGGCCAGCCCCGTCAGAAGATCGCCCGGCCCGACGAAATCGATCCGCCAGGGCAGTACGTCCCCCAGCGCCGCCACGATCGCACCGCAGAGGAACCCAAGCCATGACAGCAGCAGCGGAAGACTCGCCCGGGGCCGCATGCGCGCATTGTACCAACGGCCGCCGGACGCGGGAATCGTCTGGCGTTACGATCGGCGCAGGACCGCTCAGCGCTGGCGCTTGGCCCACGCGTCGAGCGGCTCCACGGCGCGGGAGCCGCTGAAGCAGACCTTCACGGACCGCAGGCCGTTGAGGCCGGGATAGGCGGCCAGGACCCCACGCAGGTTCTCGATCCTCTCCTCGGTGGACGGGTCGCCGAAGCGCCTGTTCGAAGGGGGCCTGCCCCAGTGGATCGAGCAGCCCCCGGACGTGACGAGCGTCACCTCGCTGCGGCGCGGATCGACCCTTCCCCCCAGATTGGTCAGATCGACCTCAACCACGCCGAGATTGCGAAGCAGCGGCGTCCGGTGCACAAGATCGGCCATCTCCATGCCCACGCGCACGGCCGGGTCGTTCCACACCCGGCCGGGCCGGGGCGGCAGCGACGCGGCCCCCGCGACCCGCGCCGCGCGTTCGCAAGGAGGCGGGTCGACGTAGACCCCCGGGAGCCGCACGCCGTCGGCGTCCACGACGACGAAGCCATCCTGGCGCCGGAAGGCCACGTGCGGCCGGCGGTATTCGAACCTGACGCGCAGCTCGTCCGGGAAGATCCTCTCCACGGAGACGATCCTGCGGACCCATGGGCACGACTCGAAGGATCTCCCGACCCGTTCGACGAGGTCGCGGTCGAACATCGACCGACCGCGCAAGTCGGCCAGGACCATCTCACCTTCCCGGCGGTCCGCCCAGCCGGGCGCCACGGCCGCCCTGACCGGCGGCGCCGAGAACTGGCGGCGATGCACGATGAAGCTGAAGACCTCGCGGTGGATCAGAAGCACAACGAGCGCCGAGGCCCCGGCGACGCCGGCCGCCTTGG
>FWPU01001486.1_pt1 | contig 69631 bp, 64 predicted proteins | sample 2228361 | NCBI WGS metagenome assembly FWPU01 (sample SAMEA103939777, study PRJEB20133) | metagenome
GCAAAACGGACTCATTGCGAAGGGCTCTGTGGATGTCTAACATCGTGTTCGGTGGATTTTTGTGCAAATATCGTTATTTTAGAACAACTCTATTCTAAAGTTACATCTGGCAGGAGTTCCCCGCTAAGTTTAAGTAAAGTATTCTCTTTTACCGTTCCCCGATCAAATTCTTGTCGTATCAGTGTTTCCAGCGTATTGCTAGAACCGTCTTGAAGTGTCAATAAATTCGGAATATCGGGCACAACATACAAACTGCCATTTTCATCCCGGTAGACTTCGCTGGCTATTGGATACTGCTCTTCCAGCAGTGTCTTCACGCGATTTAGCGCGTCCGACAAAATATCTTTCCAGGCTAGCAAATCTGGTACGCGAACCACCTCAGACAGGTATTCCAATCCATTCACCCGAACGCTAAGCAATCGCCAACGAAGATCTTTTGCGTCGTTGGTTCTATAGCCAAGCAACGCGCCAGCCAGAGCCGATTTGTACAACGCACCTACCAGCACTCCCCAGCTCCACAGATCAATTTCATTGATCGAGCGACGAGAGTCAGCAACTGTACCGGAAAACAACGCGCTAACCTCTTCTTGCAAATTGTTTCGCTGTGCAATGATGTTCGCCAGATCATTCCACGGCAATCCCCACATACGATTCGTCAAATCGCTCACTACAGCGCTCTCGAATCCAAATGGCGAGCTTATTTGCGTGCCCGGGTAGTTTTGCTTCCCACCGCTGGGTTCTTGTTTATCAAAGTGAGCAGTGTTGTGGCAGCGAGACAGATATTGACCTAGCGCATCTTTCTGCCATGTTTTGTCGTCAAGAAGAGCAGTGAGAGAACAGGTAAGTCCTAGCAGTGAAAGGTTAGTAGTGGATAGAGTCGGTTGATTTTCTGCTAGCTGACTGCGCGGAACACCCTGTCCTGTTGGGTTGGCTGAAAGAGTTTGCAAATGTGCTTCTGAGCATTTGCGGTAGTCGTGCAGCCAACCCACAGCCTCCGCCAGCAGCAGGGCGTCGCGATGTTGTATTAGGATTTGCAAATCCGACGAATTACTCATGGCTCACCTCCTGCTTTGAATATGCTTGCTAATTCTTCTACGCGCGCCTTCAACTCATTGAAGGAGTTGAAATTCCGTTCTATGCAGGGCTTTGTCTCTGGTGTAGGAGGTGCTGCCTCTGCTTCGGCCTGTGGTGTCTCTTTCGAAGTCTTGCCTTCGCGCTCCCACCATTTCTTTGCCTTATCGTATTCCTGTCGTTGGGATTTGGGCATTTTATTCAGTTCTTCCTGGTTGCGTTCTCGGAATGTGCCATCAGGGTTGAGATATTCTGGTTTGAGTTTGCCAGGTGCTTCCAAATACTTTGGGAGTGGCTCAGCCGGGGCTTCAGTCGTGGCTTGAAGCGTCGGGGATAGATCAGGCGCGTTCATTGAGAGTTTGCCGTCCTTCAGTTTTGCATCTGCCACCCCGAACCCACTCGTCCGCTTGGCGGAGAAGCCGTAAGTAAGGAACATAGCTTCCAAGCCTTCGGCTACAATTTGCAGGTCTTGGGCGGCTTGCTTGCGGATAGTATCTTCGTCCTGCCCGATCAGGTCGAAGGGCACGTAGAGCAGGGAGAAGGTGCCTGTTGCGCCGGCGGGGACGCATTCCAGGTAGATTGGGTGCGTGCCGGCTCGGGTTTCCCGCGAGTGTGGGTTAATGACTTCTACGTCAGTCTTGTCGTAGAAAGTGGCATAGAAGCGCAGCCGTCCGCTATGGCTTGGCAGCACATCGGCTTTACCCTGCTCATTGTCTTTGTCCCCTTCTCCAAAGCGGCTCCTTACTTGCTTCCTGTAAATACCTTTGGCCTCTGGCTTTAGCGAGTCTACGTATTCGGCAAATCCTTTGACCTGTCCGGGTTCCTCGCCCTGCTCATCGCCGAGGAGCAGCGTCTGGCCAAAGCGTTCCTGTGCGAAGAGCTCCGGCGTGAGCGTATCCTTCTTCATTGCCAGGCGTGCCTGCATCAGCGTCCAGCGCAGCAGGCCCTTCCAGGAAGAAGCCGCCATGACCGGCACTTTGAAGACCTTATCCTTGCGCACGGGGTTGACGCTCTCAGCCACGTAGAACGTGTCGTCGTCTTTGCTGATCCAAGGTTTGGCTAGGGTGAAAGTGAATTGCAGGAACCAGGAGCCGGGCGGGAGGAGGGAGAGGTTGGGGGAAGAGGAAGCCAACCCGATTTTTTGCATTAGGCTCATCTGGCGAGCAATGAGCTGACCATATTGACTGTGCGATTGCCTTCCACTATGCACTAACTGAACAAACTCTTTAGCAGCATTAACGCTGTTTGTTTTGGTCACGAGCAGGCGTAATTGGGTAAACACGTCGCCGTTGGATGGTTCGGCTACGTAGAAGTCATATGTCATTGTGCACCTCCATTCCTAAACAAAAGTGGGATGATTTGCTCGCCAGTCAGGAATTCTGCGTCATTAAGGTCTTGCCAGACTTTCCTAAGACGCTTCTTCATCTCTTCAAAATCCACCAGTCCAGGTTTCACAAATCCAAACGTTCGTCCAGCCTGTGGACGGCGGAAACTAAAGACTTTCTTGCTTTCCTGCTGCTTGCCAGCCAGCCAGCAAGAAACATTGTCGTTTTGAATCAGTTGCTGTCCCTGCCTCTTATCCTCTTTTCTCCCAATCACCTGATTGAATGTGCTGGAGTTAGAAGATTGTCTCGCCAGATATCTGCCCTTGACACACCAGAAGTTTGCGATAGACGCCCAGGAGTAGTCATTATGATTGCCCTTGCGCCATTTATCAGAAGTTACGTAAGACTTGACTTGTTCTAAACTCTTTGTGGATGCCCATCCTGTGGCAGTTATTTTAGCAAGTCCGAAGTCCTGATGATGAAACTCTCCTGTACGGCTTGGCTCATCCGAAGGTTTGAAAATCGTTTTGCCGCCTATCGCTCCGTACTCTGAAATCAGCTGAAATGTCGCCCATAACAAGCACATTTCCTCTTCTACAATAGGCCGCAGGGGGATGAGCTCTATTTGAATGCCTTGATTTTCCTGAATTGCCTTGCGGTTTCCCTTGATTTCCTTGATCTGAACAGAAGAAAGCGTTTTCAACCGAAACTTGCGCGCCCAGCCCGTGCAGCCGAACAATTCACAGACGACGCAGTGGTTTCCGCTTTTGTCCGGGCAGCGGTCCTCACTCGTCGGATCACAGGCAAACCCGCCCAATCCGCGCACCAGGGCCTCGTACCACCAGCGCAGGGAGCCTATCAGGCTGGTCTCGTGCAGGCGGTCGCAGGTGCCGTCAACGCCGCCGGTCCACAGGGGAGTGAGGGTTTTTAGCGTGAGGTTCATCTTTTGGTTTGATAAATTCATCAAGAAACTGGGTGTAGGTTTTCGTTTTCAGTAAGCCTGACTTGCACCTCGAGGTGCGGGAAAATGGAGTTCAAAAATGTTCCCTGGCTCAAAGGTAAGGGATATTGTAATTTACGCAAGCAAATTTTACAGAAAAGTCGTTTTTGCTACAATTAGCCGCATACTTCGCTGAGTACGAGCCGTCTTATTTTCCCTAAGCAGGCTGACCATCGTTTTGTTGGTATCATGTGTCTTCAAGAGACCGCCTACACCGTTGTGGTATGTTGCGGTGGTGGTGACCTTTTGTTTTTCAAGGGTTTTGCTTTGAGTTTTTTCGCCTATTTTTTCTTCTAAGCATCCGCCTTGCCTATATTTGGCGGGAATTCACGCCTTTATTCTAAGACTTGCTCAAACTCAAACACCATGCTCCGCTGCGCATTTTTTGGTTTGTTCGTCGTGTGTCTAATGCTGGGTGCTCGCGCCCAGAATTTCAACGTTACCCATCGCTCGACGATGACTTTCCCGAACCAGAACTTGGCCAACATCTGGGGCCACACGGCGCCCGACGGCACTGAGTACGCCTTGGTGGGCGCCGCCAATGGCTTGGTCATTGTGAATGTTACAGACCCAGATAATCCGCAGTACATCGTTCAGATTCCCGGGCCTTCCAGTGCTTGGCGCGAAGTGAGAACTTACCAGCACTACGCCTATGTGGTAACAGAGGGTGGTAGCATTGGCATCCAGGTGATTGACCTGAGCAACCTGCCCGACAGTAACCTGACGTACCACAACGTAAACCCGGGCGGCATCACCCGCGGCCATGCCCTGCACGTGGACGAGACAAAGGGCTTCCTCTACGTGTATGGCAGCAACCTCAACGGAGGGCGCTCACAGGTGTTCAACCTCAACACCAACCCCTACAATCCCAGCTATGTGGGTTTCGTCAACTTCATTGGCTACGTACACGACGGCTATGCGGACAACGACACGCTCTATTCGGCTCACATCTACGCGGGCAAGTTTGCCATCATTAAGATGACCAACAAAAGTAGCCCCGTACTGCTGGGCAGCCAGACGACCCCCGGCGCTTTTACCCATAACACCTGGAAGTCGGGGCAATACCTCTTTACCACTGACGAGGTGAGCAATTCCTTCCTGACCAGCTACGACGTGAGCGACCCGAGCGACATCCGCGAACTAGATCGCATTGCCATCACTCCTGGCTCTGGCTCTATTGTGCACAATACGCATGTGATAGACAACTACGCGGTAACCTCGTGGTACAAAGACGGCTTCAGCATTATTGACGTCAGCCGCCCAGCCAACATGGTGGAGGTCGGGCGCTACGACACCTATCCGCAGGGTTCAGGTGGCGGCTTCGAGGGTTGCTGGGGCGTCTATCCCTATTTCCCTTCGGGCACCATTGTGGCCTCCAACATTCGCGCCCACGGCACAAACAACGGCGAGATGTGGGTCATGACGCCCAACTACGTGCGGGGCTGCTACTTGGAGGGTGTGGTAACGGACTCCGTAACGGGCAACCCTCTCCCTGGGGCTACGGTAACCATCCTTTCAACAGGCGTAACAGGTACAACAAACGGCTTGGGCGAGTACAAAATAGGCCAGGTGCAAAATGGCACGGTGGACGTAAGCTTCAGCAAACCCGGCTACGTAACGAAGGTGCTGACAGTTACCTTAGATAATGGCGTGCTTACTACGCTGAATGTAGAGCTGGCGCCTCCCTCAGGCCCACCAGGCGGGGGCACTGGGCTGCCGGTGGAGCTGATGGCCTTTGAGGCCGTGCGCGAGGGCCGCGATGCGGTGCTCTCTTGGCACACGGCCAGCGAGCGCAACAGTGCGGGCTTTGAAGTGCAGCACAGCCGCAACAACGGGCACCACTGGACGCCCTTGGGCTTTGTGCCCAGCCAGGGCGAGGGGCCGATGCTTAGACAGTACCGGTTTCGCGCCGAGCAGCTACCTACAGGTGAACACCTCTTCCGCCTGCGGCAAATAGACCGCGACGGGCGCGAGACCTTCTCCCCATGGCGCTCGGTAACCATGCCCGTAGAGCGCATGGAGGTAAGCTTGTGGCCTAATCCCGTCGGGTCAGTGGCTCGGGTGCTGGTGCGCACGCCGCGGCCCACCGAGGTGCGCCTCGAGGTCTTCAGCGCTGATGGTCGGCCCACCGAGGTGGCGCAGCGGCTCGATGTGGAGCAAGGCGCGGTGGCCCATTTGTCGCTCGAGCACCTGCCAGCGGGCGCTTACTTTATCCGCGTGGTGGCTTCAGATGCACAACAGACGCTCAGTTTTACCAAGCAATGAGTTTGCCTGCCGTGTTTCAGCCCTGTTGCATTGCCCTGCCGGCCGCGCTCCTGTGTGCTGCCTGCACTACCCGATACTACTTGGTGCGCCATGCAGAGCGCTTGGACGACAGCGCCGACTCGCCGCTCTCGGAAGCCGGTCATGCGCGCGCCCAGGCCCTGCGGGATACGCTCTTAGGTGCAGATGTGCACCGCATCTTCGCCTCTACGTATGTGCGCACACAGCAGACGGCCCGCCCTCTGGCCGAAGCGCTCGGCATGCCCATCGCCCTCTACCGCCCTGACACAACGGAGGGCCTCCTGAAACGCCTCCGGCGCATCGAGGGTGAAAACATCCTCGTCGTCGGTCATTCCGACCACATCCCGCTTTTGATAGAAGGGCTGTGCGGAGAGCGCGTATCTATTGCTCATCGCGACTATGATAACCTCTTCGTCGTCGTCGTTCGAAAAGGGCTGACGACAAAACGCACACTGCTGCACCTGACCTACGGGCCGCCTTCGCCCCCATAACCTAAGGGATAGGGACTTTTAGGAAAAAATGCCGCGCGCCAACAGCCACGGCAAAAGCAACCAGAGCAGCCCTTTCACTAAGAAAAATAAAAAGCCCCAAAAACCCAACTTCTTGACCCAGCGCAACACGCGATGCTGCCACGGGGTATTTGTCTGTGTGCTCATGTTAGTCGATGATGATTTCGTAAGTCTTAAAAACAGAGGTCATTGGCGGCTTCTGACCGCTCTCTTTGGCTCGGCGCACATCTTCAAAACCGCGCTTGTGGCCTTCCAGAAACTCAGGCGAGTTCGTCCAGGCTTTGAAGTCCTCCTCGCTGTCCCAATGGCTCACTACGAGATAAGGCTCGCTTTCTCGCTGAGGTTTTAGCACCGTCATGAAGCGAAACCCCGGCATCCTGTCAATGGCACGAGCACGAGTGCGGAAGAGCTCCTCAAAACGCGGCGCATACTCGGCATCGCAGGTGATGTAGTTGATGGCAACAAAACCCTTGTTCATCTTGCGCTTATTTAGATTGAATTGAAACAAGGGCAAAGGTAGAGGGGATGGCGTGGAAACGGCAAGTAAAAAAATAATGAATTTGAAAGGGTACACATTTTCCGGCAAGGGCCGTGTTCCAAACCACCTGCTCTGCGCCTGCTGCCGCCTGTGCTGCCCTCGCTAGGGCCGTTTTTTGGGGAAAAACGGCCTCGGTGCTTCGGCTCGACCTTTTCGCGCACCCGCACCTGCGGAGCTCTAGCTTGGGCCTGAGCATGTGCCCGTCTCGCCCGAAAGCGGGACGAAAACACGCACGGGGCCAAACAGGAGCCGTGCGCTCAACTACTACGCCCACAGCAGCCGCCCCGAAGCCGACAGCCGTTTTTTCACCCCAAAAAACGGAGGTGAGAAAGACGGCGAGAAAGTGGCCGGTTCTACTCTTCACTTTTCACTTTTCACTTCAAAATAGCAGACTCTGAGGGCGCTTCGGAAAATATCATTCATCATTCATCACTTTTCACTTCAAAATAGCTGTAAACATGAGAAAGCAGGCAGCACGCGATGACTAACGCAGCCTTTTTCGGGTAACCGCCCGTGATGGCGCTGTGCGGCTTCAATTGGCCAGGGCCTGTTTGAAGTCGGCGATAATATCTGCGGCGTTTTCGATGCCAACGGAGACGCGGATGAGGCCATCGGTGATGCCATTCTGTTCGCGTAGAAGGCGCGGCACATTGAGGTGGGATGAGGAGGCTGGGTGGAGCACGAGGGTATCTACGTCGCCCAGAGTAGGAGCCAAGCTACAGAAGCGCAAGCGATTGACGCAGGCGAGGGCAGCCTCGAAGCCGCCGCGGAGTTCGAAGCTGAGCATGGCCCCGAAGCCGCCGTGCATTTGGCGGCGTGCCAGTTCAGCGTCGGGGTGGGAGGGGAGGCCAGGATAGTTTACGCGCGCCACGGCGGGGTGTTGTTGTAGGTATTGAGCCAGAGCTAGGGCGTTAGCGCTGTGGCGTTCCATACGCAAGGCCAGCGTCTTGAGGCCGTTATAGGCCAGCCAGGCCTCGAAAGGTGAGCAGTTAGCACCGATAAGCTTGACTGTTCGCCACACGCGTTGGCGCATGAGGTCGGGGTGGCGGCCAATGACGACGCCGGCGATGCTGTTGCCATGGCCGTTGAGGAATTTGGTAGTGGAGTGAACGATGAAGTCGGCCCCGAAAGCGAAGGGTTGCTGCAGCAGTGGAGTGGCGAAGGTGTTATCTACGGCCAGCCAAGCGTCGTGTTGGTGGGCCAGTTGGGCCACGGCTTGCAAGTCAATGCACGCCAGAGTGGGATTGGCGGGTGTCTCTGCGTACACCATGCGAATGCGCGGATAGGTGCGCAAGTTGTGTGCTACGGCGTCTAAGTCGCGCAGGTTGACGAAGCGAATAGTTATCCCGAAGGGTTGCAGGATGTCGGTGAGCAATTCGGTTGTACCTCCGTAGAGGTTTCCTTGGGTCAGCAGCTCATCGCCGCTGCGCAGTAAGCCCAGCAGCAGGGCGGAGATGGCCGACATGCCCGAAGAGGTCATTACGCCCTGGGCATCGAGGTTTAGCCCCCAGGCTTCGAGGGCCGCTATCTTGCGAGCGGTGGTGTCGGTGGTAGGGTTGCCGTAGCGGCTGTAGGTATGGCCGCTGGCCGGGTTTTTAAATACCTCGATGCACTCGTCTAAGTCTTCAAATGCGAAAGACGATGTGGCATAAATGGGCAGGATGTGCGGTGTTGTGGTGCGATTTTCTGCCTGTTCCTTGACGACAAAAGAGTCTGGGTGCATGAATGGAGATGGTGTCATGTCGTAGTGTGATGCGTATGTGTGGCGATGAAGAAAATTTGTTGGGGGCAAATTTGGGCATTAGGGCGGCCTTGCCAAGGAGGGATGTTTTGCAAAGGAGGCAGAGGGCCTCATGGCTTGCACTGAAAAACAGCCACAGGCCGAAATGGCTCGCCTATTTTTGCTGCTTCATTTTCCTGAATGGCAATCTCGTATGGCTGCTCCTGCAACACTACAGACTCGACTTCCGCTGATTTTGGCCGGCGTATTGGCCTTGGGCATGTTCATTGGCCAACAGTTGCCGCGTTACGAAGGGCACTTGTGGGTAGCGCCGGCGACTTATCGCTACCCTCATTCTGGCGGCATAATAGAAGAGGTGCTGCGCTACATCGAGGCTCGGTACGTGGATTCGGTATCAGTAGAGCATTTGCAGGAGAGCGCCGTTCATCATCTGCTATCACAGCTCGACCCACATTCTTCTTACTTATCTCCGGAGGATCTCCGCATGGAGAGTGAGATGCTGGAGGGCAGTTTTGAGGGTATTGGCATCGAGTTCCTCATCGTTGACGACACGATACAGGTCGTTTCTGCTATTCCGGGTGGGCCATCGGAACGGGTAGGTATTTTGCCAGGCGATAAGATTATTACAGTGGCCGACAGCATTGTGGCGGGTATTGGTATCACTAATGTCGAGGTCGTCCGGCGATTGCGCGGGCCACAAGGTAGCACGGTGCGCATCGGCATTCTTCGAGGGGGAGAGGGCAAGCTGCGCCATTTTTCCATTGAGCGCGACGTCATCCCGGTACACAGTGTGGACGCCGCCTACATGCTCGACGACCGAACGGGCTACATCCGGATAAACCGCTTCAGCGCCATGACCCAGCAGGAGTTTATGGAGGCTATGGAGCGTTTGGTAAACCAGGGAGGCATGCGCCATTTGGTGCTCGACCTACGCGGCAACCCGGGCGGGTATCTGACAGAGGCAACCAACCTGCTGAGCCAGTTTTTCCCAAAGGGCAAACTGTTGGTCTATACGGAAGGGCGCGCTGAACGCAAGCAAGAGTACAAGAGCCATGGCCGGGCGCGCTTCAACGTGGAGGGCATTGCAGTGCTAGTAGATGAGGGTTCTGCCTCAGCCAGCGAAATCGTAGCGGGTGCTATTCAGGACCACGACCGAGGGTGGGTCATTGGACGCCGCACTTTTGGCAAAGGCTTGGTGCAGGCAGAGTACCCACTGAGCAATGGTGGTGCACTGCGCCTGACCACTGCGCGCTACTATACGCCCAGTGGCCGCTGCATCCAGCGCCCTTACGGAAGCGATGAGGACTATGAGCACGATGCTGAGCGTCGCCTGAAAAACGGAGAACTGACCGACTCCTCCTCCTTACAGTTGGCCGACACAACACGTTATTTTACTGGCGCGGGGCGGGTTGTTTACAGTGGAGGTGGCATTGTGCCCGATGTGTTCATCCCTTTGGACACCTCTTACCTGACAGACTACTACCTCGAAGTATTAGTGCACATATCGCCCTTTGTGGCCCGATGGTTAGAAGAACAGCCCAATAGGCCTAGTATAGATCTGAAAACCTTTGTACAGCAGTATGCGCTGCCCGATGATATGGCCCGTAGGCTGGCTGAATACGCTGCTGATCAGGGCGTGCCTTTCGACGCGCGCCAATGGGCGCGATGCCGCCACGAGCTGCAGCGCCAGATAAAGGCCCAAATAGCCCGACGGCTCTTCCAGGACGAAGGGTATTACCGGGTGCTCAATGACGACGACCCCGCCGTGGAGAAGGCCCTACAACTCCTGCGCGATGGCGCCACGCCCGCGCGCAAGTAAAGTTGCCCTCGTCAACGGGAATTTCGCCCTACTTTCGCCCCCACTAACACAACCAAACACTCGAACATGAAGAAGATCAATGTATGGCGCTTGCTTTTTTGGGTCTTGATATTGGGCATGATAGTGTTAGAAGCCTGCAGCCTGTTCAAGCCCAAATGCGAGTGCCCTAAGTTCTGATGGCTTGGCCCACTGGGCTTGGAGGGTGGGCTATCAATGACTTAATTCATGGGTAACGACGACCTCTTGCGCGAGTCGCTTTTGGCCCTGCGCCACGACATGCTTCGGGCGGAGGAAGAGAAAGGCGATCTCGTACAACGCGTTTGCCCCCCGCAACGCATTAGCGCCCGCAATCTGGTGCATTACCTTTCTCTGCGTTGCCACGACTTGCGCGATCTGCAAGACGAGCTACACAACGCCGGCCTTTCCTCGTTGGCCAGTTGCGAAAGCCACGCACTCTGTCAGGTAGAGGCAGTGCTTCGGCATTTGGGCGCCTTTTTTTCGGAGGGTGCCTTTTGCAGTTACCCCATGGCCAGTCGCCTCTTGCAGCAGCGCGCGGTGGCGCTCTTTGGGCCAAAGGTGAACCCGCACATTCCGCACCTGATGGTAACATTCGATACAGACTTTGCGGAAGACTATGACCGCGTCAAGCGCTTGCTGTTGGGTGGCATGAACGTGGCGCGCATCAACTGCGCCCATGACACAGCCGATGTGTGGTTAGCCATGATCCGAAATGTACACAAGGCGTCGCGCGCTACGGGGCGGCCTTGCAAGGTGTACCTCGACTTGGCTGGCCCTAAGATCCGCACCACCCTGCCTGCCAAAGGGCGCAAGAAGGGGCGCCTGAAGGTGTGTGAGAATGACCGGCTGCTGCTGGCAGATGCGGGCGCGCTGGTACCTTCAGATGCCAGGGCTGTTGGGTGTACTCTGCCAGGAGTGGTACCCGTCCTGCGGCCGGGCGACCGCGTGCTTTTTGATGATGGCCTCTACGAAGCCGTAGTGGAGAAAAACAACGGTCGTATAGCCACCTTGCGCATGGTGCGCGTTTCTGGCAAGAAACCCCGAATACGCCCAGAAAAAGGCATCAATTTTCCGGACACTGAGCTGCCAGTGGCCAGCCTAACCGAGGCCGACCGCGCTATCATCCCTTTTGCTGTGCAATACGCTGATTTGGTAGGTTTTTCCTTCGTCCAGCGAGCAGAAGAAGTAGCCGAGCTGCAGGCTCTCCTGCGGCAGCACACTGCCCAACCACCGCCTATTGTGCTCAAGATAGAAACCTATGAGGCTGTACAACAGCTACCCTCCCTGCTCTTGCAGGGCATGATGGAACCCGCCTTTGGCGTCATGATTGCGCGAGGCGACCTAGCCGTAGAAATAGGCTTTGAACGCCTGAGCGAAATCCAGGAGGAAATCTTGTGGCTGTGTGAGGCGGCACATGTGCCCGTGGTATGGGCCACCCAGGTGCTCGAGACACAAGCCAAGAGTGGTGTGGCGACGCGCTCGGAGGTTACAGACGCCGCTCGCGCCGCTCATGCGGATTGTGTGATGCTCAACAAGGGACGCTATCTGCTGGCTGTGCTGGAGTCATTGCGCGACATCCTGCATCGCAGCGGCGGGCACCACCTCAAAAAACGCTATATTTTCCGGCCGCTCTCCATTGCAGAGCGGTTCTTTCATCCGCATAGCAGCCAAACTGCACCTCAAACGAAGCGACGCAAGAAGCGGCAGAAGTAGAAAAGCCTGCCTATTTTCCAACAGGCAGGCTCAGCAATCCTTCTAAAAAACCTTCTTGCTGTCTCTTCAGCGCGCAGGCTATTTCGTTTGTGAGGACACTTCGGTAAAGATGGCCTGTTCATTGGGCGAGGAGGCAAACAGCTCCCTCAAGGGGTCGTTAGCGTCCAGTGTTTCACAATGGACAAAGTCTGCATCACCGATATTATAGCGGTCGTGAAAGCCGCGCAAGGCTACGCGGATACCTTTGGCTGGCGCCTTGATGGAGGCAAAATCCCGAATGATTTCCAGCACGTCGAAATCAATATAGGCAGTGTTGGTGGCGTCAATCAGGACATACGAATTGGCCGGCAGGTGGTCGAGGGTGCGCTTGATGCTGGCCTTGTTCAGAAATGACACCTCCTGCGACAGATGGATGCGGATGAGATCACCCTCGTGATACTCCTCTTGATGGAAGAAATAGGCGTTTTTCAAATTGCCATAGAGAATAGCAAAAATGCTTGCCCCCAGCCCTACGAGCACGCCCGTAAGCAAGTCAGTGAAAATAATAGTTACCACTGTAATAATAAAAGGCCACCACTGGTACTTGCCGTTGTTCCACATCTGTTTGAAAACAGAGGGCTTGGCTAACTTATAACCCACCACCAAAAGCACTGCAGCCAGGGCAGATAGCGGTATGAAGTTGAGCAAGTGAGGTATGGTAATCACACTGATCAGTAAGAAAAGGCCATGCAATATCGTCGAGGCCTTTGTGCGCGCACCGGCACTGACGTTGGCTGCGCTGCGCACGATTACAGAAGTCATGGGCAAGCCGCCAATAAGCCCTGACAGCATGTTGCCGATACCCTGCGCGCGCAGCTCTGTGTTCGGGTTCGTCGAGCGTTTATAGGGGTCTTGCTGATCCATAGCTTCTATACACAACAGCGTTTCGATAGAGGCCACGGCACATAGTGTGAGCGCTACAGTATATACTTTTGGATTATTCCAAGCTGAGAAATCAGGCATCGTAAAGATGCCAAAGAATTCTGAAAGGCTATTGGCTACTGGAATGTGTACCAGGTGCTCTTCCTGGATTATCCAGACGTCCGAACCAGCCCATTTGAATACTTCATTGATAATAATAGCAACAATCACGGCAACTAAAGCCCCGGGTATCAAGCCCAACCACCGCTTTATGGCAGGCCGTTCGGTCAAAATGAGAATACCCAGTGATAGCAAGGCTACTATTGTAGCTCCCGGGTGGACGTACTGCACTAGCGCAGTCCATAGGTTGGAGAATGTCGTTTCTCCTGCTGGCCCCCAGAACGACACACTGCCCTCGGCTTCCTTGTCGTAGCCAACAGCATGCGGAATCTGCTTTAGAATGATGATAATACCGATGCCCGTCAGCATCCCGCGGATAACACTAGAAGGAAAGAAGTCCGCAATACCACCCGCTCGAAGCAGGCCCAGGGCCAGTTGTAAAGCTCCGGCCAACACCACAGACAACAAAAACACCTCAAAACTGCCCAACTGCTCAATGGCCACCAGCACAATAGCCGTCAGGCCAGCTGCAGGACCACTTACACTGGTGTGCGAGTTACTCAGGCTACCTATAACAATGCCGCCGACAATACCCGCTATCATACCGGAAAATAGCGGTGCACCTGAGGCTAAGGCAATGCCCAAGCACAAGGGCACCGCTACCAGAAATACTACAATGGATGCGGGCAAGTCATACTTTAGGTTAGCGATATATTTTTTAATCATTTCCATAGAGCAGTGATATTTTTTATTGAAGAGAAATATTTTGAAAAAGCATAGTAAAGCAGCACCATGCAGGGCTGCGATGCTATCTGCTTCAGAAATGTTGAGTTGGGCAGACTATGCACGTCCGTCAGGAGGGGGGACCAACACAGAGCGACACGCCAAGGACGCTATATCGTCGTCCTCGACTCGGTGAGGCACGCGAGAGGCCGAAAGAGTCGCACTCGAGAGTAGAGATAGAAAATCGAAGCAGGCAGAGCATTGCTTCACTTCTTCTTCCAGGAGATTGCTCTGAGGCATGAACGGGGTGCCCTCTCCCTCCTCCTGCTCCGAGGTGCTTGGCTGTTCTATCAAAGTCGCTGGCGAACAGAGCCAAAAGCGCCCCATATCACAAAAGAGCAGGCATGCTATCAGGGCAAGCATGCTCCAATGCCAGGAGCAATTACGCGCGTTCAACTCTAGAGCGGTCATAGGCTTGGCAAAGGTGCTACTTTTGCCGGACACAAACTACATTTCCTCTGTGAGAGTACTCCAATTGCAACAGATACAGCAGCCTTTGGTAATAACTACGCGGGAGAAGCCCTCTGAAGAAAGCCCCGAGTGGGCGGTGGTTCGTCTGCGTGCAGCAGCGCTCAATCACCGAGACTACTGGATAACCCAAGGGCAATACGCTCAGATTCGATTACCGGCAGTATTGGGCAGTGATGGTGCTGGCGAATGGCAAGGCCAGCCTGTGGTCATTTATCCTGCCTTAGATTGGGGCAACCACCCCCGCATGCCTGGGCGCCATTTTCGGGTGTTGGGCATGCCCGAAGACGGCACCTTCGCCGAATACATTCGCGTACCTCGGGCCAATCTCTTCCCTAAGCCGCCTCACCTCAGCTGGGAGCAAGCGGCAGCATTGCCTTTGGCAGGGCTGACGGCATACCGCGTGTTGTTCTCGCGATGCCACTTGCAGGCAGGCGAGCGCGTCCTCATTACGGGCATTGGGGGCGGCGTTGCGCTGACGGCCTTCCAATTCGCCTTGGCTGTTGGCGCTGAGGTATTTGTAACCTCTGGTACTGACGAAAAAATTAGCAAGGCCCTGCACATGGGCGCTGCTGGCGGCGTCAACTATCGCGCACCTGACTGGCCTAAGCAACTGCGCGACATGACCAGTGGCTTCGATGTTATTATTGACTCCGCAGGCGGAGAGCCTTTCGCTTCCCTGCCCGCATTGTGCAACACTGGCGGGCGCATCGGCATCTACGGCGGCGGGCTGGGCAAGATCAGCGGCCTAAGCCCGCAGGTCCTTTTCTGGAGGCAGCTTAGCATCCTTGGCTCAAGCATGGGGGCACCCGAGGAGTTCGAGCAAATGCTGGACTTTGTCCAGCGCTACCAAATTACTCCTGTGGTAGATGCCGTCTTTCCGCTGGAAGAGGGCAATGCTGCACTGCAGCGCATGGCCTCAGGGGCGCAGTTCGGAAAAATTGTCCTTACTATTGACGCCGCTGCTACGGCTTAAATCTCTGCTCTTTTGTTATCAAACAGAACCTTTCTAACACTATGGTTAAACGCGTCTTTGCTGTCCTGATCCGCATAGTCCTTGTTTTCGGCGCCTGCGTAGGGTTGCAGTATTTATTTCACTATGGCTACTTGGTTGGCATTGGTCTATTGGCGGGCGTGTTCATCTATTTTACCAGCAATGATCGCCCGCTGGCCTACGGCCTCCTGATTGGCAGCGTGTTGTTCGGTATTTTCGCCTACTTGTACGGTACCGTCTGAGCGCAAAGGGCCTTTATTCGGAATCGGGTAAACGAGCCGAAGCGCAGCGTAAGCCCCCACACGACACTGTCGAAATCAGTGGGCTGAGCATAGTCGCTCAGACCATTGAAGCCACCCAGCCAGCGATGGCCCACATGGCCTGCCAAGCGGAACCACTTCGCAACGTTTACCTCCACACCCGCTTCGGGGGATGACGGCGAACACAGGGTCGTTGAAACCCCGCATGCTCGAGCGCTCGAGCGGAGAGAGCGATACCGCACCCCGGCCCACTTTCAGTGAGCCAAAAAGGTGAATGAGCCGATGGGAAGGATAGGCAGCCCCCAGCCAGATGCCACCCAAGCCCAAGCTGAACTCGTGCTCTACGCCCTGAATGGTTCGCCGCCCAAACGTCTCGCCTTGCCCAAAGCCGCCTATGAAGAAGTGGCCCGCAACCACGCCGCCACCGCCGCCAGCACCCCAGCCTACTTCACCAGCGCCGCGGCTCGAAACCCAAAAGGTCCGCCAAAACCACCCTGTATGGCCGCTCGGTTGAAGAGGGTCTCTTCCTGCTGACCCAGCAAAGTAGCGGCCGATGCCACTATAAGTGCGATAGAAAGAAATAGATGTCTCATGATAATGCTGTTTGATTGTACGAAATCTTCAAAGTTCGCCTTTCCGACACACCCGGCGCTGACTTGTAAGGAAAAGTTTTTGTGAAAAAATGCGCCTCCCGAGCTTCGGCTTGGCTCTTTGGCGCGCCAGCACCCCTGCGGCTTTTGCCCGTGCCCGGCGTGTGCGTGTTCCGCTTTTAGCTGCGGCTAATGGCGTAGCTGCACCGTACCGTCGCCGCGCCTGCTGTAAACAGAGAGGTGAGGCCGCTGTTTCGCCATTATTAAGGCCCGAAAGCGGGACGAAAACACGCCCGAGGCCCAGCAGGAGCCGCGCGCCCAGCCGCTACGCCCACAGCAACCGCTCCGAAGCCAGCAGCCGTTTTTTCACCCCAAAAAACGGAGGTGAGAAAGGCGGCGGCGATGAAAAGTGGCCGGTTCTACCTTTCACTTCAAAATGGCAGGCTCTGCGAGCGCTTTGGAAAATATCACTCATCACTCATCACTCATCACTCATCACTCATCATTCATCATTCATCACTTCAAAATGGCAGGCACTGCGGCCCCCTGATTTGAGCGACAAAGTTTTTGTGAAAAAAACAGGGACTGCAATAGCGCATCATTGCGCCATGAATACATACTTTTAACCCCTCATTTATTCCCATTTGTTTATCCGCTCATTTTTGAAAACGTCTTCCTTATGGTGCGTGCCATTCTATCTCTCTTGCTTGGAGTAGTGTTGACCACGGCCCAAGCGCAACTGTATATGCTCCCGTTTGAAGAGTTATTTGAGCGCGCCTGGGTGGTTGTAGAAGGGCGCGTAGTTGCCCAGCAATCTTTCTGGGATAACGGTCATCAGAGCATCTACACTGCCAATAGGGTGGAGGTGTCGCGGGTGTATAAGGGCCATGCGCTTGTAGGCAGCGAGTTAGTAGTCATCACCCTGGGCGGTATTGTTGGAGACCAGATGGTGCTGGTTTCTGAATCTGTGCAATACACTCTGGGTGAGCGCGGGCTGTTTTGCCTGATACCCTGCCTGCTTGATTTGCCAGTGAACAATGCCTGGGAGAACTACGGCTCACCGCACGGCTTCTTCCTATACGATGCTTCCACTGGGGCCGTGGAGCATCCTTTCCACGCTATGGCAAGCCTTGAGGCTTTCCGCCAGCGCGTGGAGGCTCTGACCGGTCGGGCGGAGATACGTTTGCCAGAGGAAAGGGCAGAAGTGCCCGTCGGCCCGCGCATGATGCCCTCTATCAGTGCCTTCTCGCCCACATCGCTTAGCGCGGGCACGGGTGATGAGCTGACCATCAGCGGCAGCGGCTTTGGCACTGCTCCGGGGTCGGTGCGCTTCATCAACTCCAATACCGGCTCGCCAGCAGATGTGGACGCGAGCGACATCACCAGCTGGGCCGACGATCAGATAACGGTGGTGGTGCCATCCACCACTGCTGGGGGTATGTGCGCGGGCACCGGCCCCATCACGGTGGTGGACGCCAGCAGCAACACGGCTACTAGCGCCACTGACCTGACGGTTACTTTTGGCTATACCAATTTCATTGTCAGCGGTAATAAGGTAGGTGCCAAACTCGCCAATGTCAACGGCATGGGCGGTATGACGTTTACCCTGAGCACTACCTTGTGTAACAGCTCGCAACAGAACGCCGTCAATGCCATTGGGCGCGCTTTGCGAGAGTGGCGCTGCGTATCGGGGGTTAACTGGCGATTGTCTACGTCAACAACTTCGGCCAATTCGGAGGCCAGCGATGGCATCAGCATTATCACCTACGACGTAGGCACGCCCTTGCCTTCGGGTGTTTTGGGCCGGGCGACCAGTTATTTCTCCGGCTGTTTTCACGGTGGTACTTTCCATTGGCGTGTTGTGGAGGTGGATATTAACATGCGGCAGAGCGGCGTAACGTGGTACTTCTGCGACAGCCCTACGGTGCCGAGCGGCCAATTTGACTTTCAGAGTGTAGCTTTCCACGAGTTTGGTCATGGGCATCAGCTACAGCACATCGTGGACAATACGGCCGTGATGCACCGCTCTATCGGGCCTGGCCAGGCGCGGCGCGTGCTGAACGCCAACGAAGAGAGCGGAGCCAACTACGTGCTCGGATTGCCGGCTAACCCCTGCGGCCCAGGGCCAATGACGTTGCTCTCGCATCCGGGCTGCCTGGGCCTGACGCCGCCCAGTGCCTGCAACAGCGCCGGCTCGTGCACGGCACCGCTGCCGGTAGAGCTGCTGTACTTTGCTGCGCGCGCCGTGGGCGGTGGCGTGCTGCTGACGTGGGAAACCGCCACCGAGCGCGACAACGACTACTTTACCGTAGATCGCTCTGGAGATGCTGCCGTCTTTCAGTCTGTGGGGCGCGTGCGCGGCGCAGGGCAGTCTGCCGAGCGCATCAAATACGAATACCTCGACGCCTCGCCTCTGCCGGGGCTGAACTATTACCGCCTATGGCAGACGGATTACGACGGGACGCAAACCCTTCTGGGTATGGTTACGGCCATTGCAGGGGAGGATGCTCCGGAGCGCTTGCGCGTTTTCCCCAATCCCATCGCCGCCGAGCAGCTGTATTTGGAATTGGCCAGCAGCCTGACGGGGGAGACCTTGGTCGTGCTCCTCTATGATGTTTTGGGGCGTGAGGTCGCGCGCCAAACGCTGTTGGCTGAACACGCACAGGTGATTGACCTGGCTCCTTTCCGCTTGCCGGCGGGCATCTACACCTTGCGCGCGTGGGCGCCTGAGCTGCGCACTTGGCTGGAGCCTGTGCGCGTGTGGAAACCTTAGGAGGCCGAGCTTTTCCTCCCGGCCGCCCAAGTGCGGCGGGGAGGAAAAGGGTTTTTCACGGATGAGATGGGCCTCTTACTTGCTGGTCTTGCTTTTGCGCCTCACATACTGGTTGGTATTTCCGGTGCCGCCGATGAGGGAGAGTTCGAGCACCCTCCCATCGGCCTTGACGACGGTGTAGCATACTTCGTCTTGACCAATAACCTTCAAGCAAGGCCCTTGGGCTGCGGGAGAGCAGCTAGATGGGCATTTGGGGAAGTACAAACAGCGCACTGGTGGCTCAACGGCTTCATCGTCATAAAACTGAAACAGTTTGCCTTCAGCAATGCGGATGGAGGCTTTGGGGTCTTGGGCCGACTGCCATTCGCCCTGAAGGAGTGCGGCGCTTTTGGCGTCGGCAGCGCTGAGGAAGGGGTCGTCATAGCTTTTACGGGTATAGACGCCGTCGGGCATGACGCCAGCCCCAAGGCCACAGGCAGCAGGGTCTCCTTGTTGGGTGATTACCCGGACGGTATCGCCAGACCAAGTGAAACGCAAGGTGCATTCGGCGCCGAACTCTTGTGTGGTGAAGCGGGCCTCTTGAGGTGAGACGAAGGTAGCCGTGCCGGAGATTTCTCCTTGATTGTGCGCTGGCGCGGCCCCGACGACGAGCAGGCGAAAGCGCAGACCCCCGCCATCCTGCTCGCTGATGCGCAGCTCGCCAGTGCCGCCAGCCTCGCCGCGCTCGAAGGCGTAGATGCCGTTGAAGACGAGACCTTCGATGTATAGCGGGTAGTCTTCCACTTCGGCAGTGAAGGCGATGGACTCGAGTTCTTCTGCAATGACTCGGGCGATTTCGCCCAGTTTCGAGTCGTTGGTATAAGGCTGTACGGCGGTCAGAATCTTATCTCGCAGGGCCACACGCTCTTCGTAGGTGCCAGTCTCAGGGTTCGTGAGGACACTGTCGCGCATGAGGTAAAGCCAGCCGATGAGGTGGTCTTCTCCCTGTTCATAAGTCTTTAAGAAATCCTTCAACAGGGCGTTGGGGGTTTTCAGCAGGGCATCTTTTACGGCCAGCGCTTCTTGGACACAGGCATTGGAGCCACACTTTTTAAAGGCTGCCCAAGAGGCATCTTCAGTGGTCTGACATCCGGCCAGCGCGAGACTAGCCCATAGGGAAAATAGCAAGCGTTTCATAGATGAAGATAAATAGATAAGAGATTGACAAAAAACATTGTGGCTCCGAGTGGCCTGATGCGGTGCCAAAGGTAAGGGTAAGAGTTCGGTGTTTTCAGCGCTTCGTGGCAAGGGCAATTATCTTTGCCGCATGTATTCGCTCTTGGTCAGTCTGATTATCGGCCTATTTGCCGCGATGCTCTTTGTGAATGTGTACTTTCGGGCCAAGGTGCTCAAGACATACGGCATTTTGGTGCGTCATCGCGTGGAATTTGGCGCGGCGCATCTTTTCAATCGCCGCCGCTTGGAAGAGGAAATCTTGCCGCGTTATCCGCACTGTCGCAAGGAGATAGAGGATTTTGTTCGGCACATCCACTACACTATTCGCATGGCCTCGGTACTGTTGGTACTCATCACTGCTTTCGGGGCTGTTCTGATGTACTACCGATAGTTGCATGAGACCACTGAGATTAGGTATTCTGGGCGTGGGTTACTTGGGCAATATCCATCTCAAGTGCGCTTTAGCGTCGCCCATGTGGGAAGTTGTGGGTTTTTATGACCCTGATGATGTGCGGGCTGTTGCTGTAAGCTCGGCCCATGAGGTGCGCCGCTATGCTTCTTATGATGCGCTGCTGCAGGCTGTGGATGCGGTGGATATCGTAACGCCTACTCCCACTCATTATGCTTTAGCGGCGCGAGCCATTCGCGCGGGCAAGCACGTGTTCGTGGAGAAGCCCGTTACTCAAACGGTGCGCCAGGGGGTGCAGCTCCTCCAGTTGGCTCAGCAGTACGGTGTTGTGGTGCAGGTTGGGCACGTCGAGCGCTTCAACCCCGCTTACTTAGCGCTCAAAGACATGGCCCTGCAGCCCATGTTTATCGAGAGCCACCGCTTAGCGGCCTTTCAGCCGCGCGGTTCAGATGTGGCCGTTATTCTCGACCTGATGATCCACGACCTCGACTTGGTGCTGCACTTGGTGAAGGCCGCCGTCCGACGCGTGAGCGCTAGCGGAGTGGCGGTGCTTAGCAATGCCATTGATATTGCTAACGCCCGCCTTGAGTTTGAGAATGGCTGCGTAGCCAACCTTACGGCTAGTCGCATTTCCCTCAAGCAGATGCGCAAAATGCGCCTCTTTCAGCCCGATGCCTACATCAGCCTCGACTTTTTGGAAAAAAAGGCTCAGGTCATTCGTCTCTTCGATGCGCATGCGCCCCAATTGCCACCGGCAGAGCAGCTGCTCGAATGGGAAAGCCCCTCACAGGGCAAAAAGTGGCTCCACCTGCACGCTCCGCAAACCATGCCCGTCAATGCCATCCAGACAGAGCTAGAATGCTTCGCCCACAGCATCCTATCGGGCGAGTCGCCGCCCGTAACTCTGCGCGAGGGCGTAGAGGCCCTGCGCGTAGCCTGGCGCGTGCTCAAGGCCATCGGACAACATCAGCAGCGCATCGCAGGGCACTTGAAATAACCCTCCCAGCAGCCCTCTGCCCACGGCGCTCTACCTTTGCGCCGCTGACAAGCCTTATTTCGCAACAAATAACTCACCCGTATGGACATCAACAGCCGCATATACGTAGACTCTGAAATTGGCCGCTTGAAAAAGGTCATCGTTCACCGCCCTGACGAGGGCATCGCTCGCATCACCCCTAAGCGCGCTGGAGAATTGCTCTTCGATGACATTGTACACTTGCCCAATATGCAGGAGGAGCACGACATCTTCACCAACGTATTGCGCGCCTTTGTGGGCAAGGAAAATGTCCTCGAAGTGCGCGACCTGCTCGCTGAAAGTACGCGCGATGAGGAGAGTAAGTACGAGGTCATCAACAAAATCACCGACTTCGAAGAACTGCCCTATTCCTTTATCCCGCGCTTGGCCGGCTTGTCGCCCGAGCAATTGGCCGATACCCTCATTACTGGCTACCTCGAGCCTGAAGACCGTATCCTCTTCGACCCCATTCCCAACCTCATCTTCACTCGCGACATCGCGGTAACGGTCAAAGACTACGTCATTATTACCAAGGCCAACAAATCTGCTCGCTTTCGCGAAAACTTCCTTACCCGCCTCATCTTCAGCAGCCACCCCGTCTTCCGTCGCCTAAAAGCCGACGGCAAAACTATCAACCTCAACCGCGTGGACAAGTTCCCGCCCTCCAAAAAAGGCGAAACCGTTAGCATCGAGGGCGGCGATGTGATGGTGCTCAACCGGGACTACCTGCTCATCGGCTGCTCAGAGCGCACCAATAACTACGCCTTCCAACTACTTAAGGAAACCCTCTTCGACCGCGGTATCATCAAAAACGTGGTGCAGGTCAATATTCCAGCCGAGCGCACTTACATGCACATTGATACGGTGTTTACCCAAATCAACTACCACCACATGGTCGCCTACAAGCCCATCGTCCAGGACGGCTTAGGTTCCTACGTAGATGTGCACCGCCACACTGGCGAGGAAATCGAGTACCCCTCCCTCAAAGACTTTCTGCTGGCCGAAATCAACCCTAAAATGGAGTTCATCTGGGCTGGCCAGGGCGAAAGCCCTTATCAAGAGCGCGAACAGTGGACCGATGGGTGCAATCTTGTGGCCCTCAAGCCAGGCGTCGCTATCACCTACGACCGCAACCCCATCACTGAGCGCGCTTTCAAGTTGTTCGGCTACAAGGTCATTGGCGCTGAAAAACTCCTGCGCGATGTCGAAAACGGCAAAATCAATCCTGAACAAGTGGAGAACACCATCATCACTATACCCTCCTACGAACTCTCGCGCGCCCGAGGAGGCAGCCACTGCATGACCTGCCCCATCGAGCGGGAAGAAGTCCAGGTTCCCTAAATCCGCTTCTCACACGTGTATAGCTTCGACTGCCAACTTCGCGTACGCTATGGCGAGACCGACCAGATGGGCTACCTCTACTACGGCCGCTACGCCGAATATTACGAGGTGGGCCGCGTAGAGACCATTCGTTCCTTGGGCCTCACCTACAAGGAGCTGGAGGAAGTCCACGGCATTTGGCTCCCTGTGGTAAGCCTCCAGATGCGCTTCGTGCGCCCAGCTTACTACGACGATCTACTGACCATCCACACCGAAATACGGCAGCTGCCCGATACGCACATTACCTTTCACACCGACATCCTCAACGCCCAGGGCCAGACTGTCAATGCCGGCACGGTGCGCCTGTGCTTCTTCAAGGCCTCCGAAAAAAAAGTGGTACCGGCCCCCGCTCTATTGCTCGAAAAACTACAGCCCTATTTCTAAGCCATGTCATTGCAGCACCTCCTGACCCGGCCAGCAACGCTGTGGATAGCCTACACGGCAGCTGCCTTAGGCGCCACCGTCCAAAGCCTTTGGCTCCGCTCAGGGCGAAGTGCCTACACTGCTTACGAAAACTACGTCATCTTCCGAAACGCCTTTGGCCACCTGATGCAAGGGCTAAACCCCTACGCTCCGTACCCCGACGAGCAGTGGGACCTCTACAAGTACAGCCCCGCCTTTGCCCTTTTCATGGCGCCATTTGCTTACTTGCCTGATGCCGTTGGGCTTTTGCTGTGGAATCTCCTCAACGCCCTGCCCTTGCTATGGGCCATCCTCCACCTGCCACTCCTTTCTCCGCAACGCCGCTGCTGGGTAGGGTGGTTTGTCCTGCTCGAGCTGCTCATCTCACTGCAAAATAGCCAAAGCAACGGCCTCATGGCAGCCTTCTTCCTGTTGGCTTGGGTGGCTGCCGAGCGCGCCCATACCGCCGCTGCAGCGGGCTGGGCCGTAGCCGGCGGCTTTCTCAAAATCTTCGGCTTCTTGGCCTTGGTGCCCGCAGCCGTCTATCCGCGTCGTTGGGCTTTAGTCGTTTGGGCTGCCCTCTGGACGACCGCTCTGACCCTCCTACCCGCGGCATTCATCGGCCCCGAGGCGCTCCTGCGCACATACCAGTGGTGGTGGGAACTGCTCCGCTCCGACCACCAAGCTTCCGTAGGTCTCTCTGTCATGGGCTGGCTGCATACCTGGTTTGGCTGGCATCCACCCAAAACGGGCGTCGTCGCCTTTGGCTTAGTAGCCTTGCTCGCCAGCACCTGGGCAGTAGCATACCGACATCGCTCCTCCCAAACATCGCTACCTGCTCCGGTGGCCACCGCCTATTTGTGGGCCTCCACTCTCCTGTGGGTCGTCATCTTCAACCACAAAGCCGAGTCGCCCACCTTCATCGTCGCCCTTTGCGGCGTCGCCATCTGGTACTGGAGCACCCCCCAACCCACCCCCTGGATGCGCCTGCTCCTGTGGCTGGCCTTCGTCATGGCGTCCCTATCTCCCTCCGACCTCTTCCCCCCAGCCGTGCGCACCGCCTTCGTACAACCCTATGTCCTCAAGGCCGTGCCCTGCATTGCCGTCTGGGCCTTCATAACTGCCCAGCTATGCCTACCTTTTCGCCCAAATCGGAAAATCAGCACCCTCCCATGAGAAACGACTTACTGCGGAAATTCATCAAGTTCGGGCTGGTCGGTTTTTCAGGCGTCTTCGTGGACTTCGGCGTTACCGGCCTGCTGCGCGAAATCCTCGGTCTTAATCAGTACATCGCCAACAGCACCGGCTTCCTGTGTGCCGTCATCAGCAACTATACCCTCAACCGCGTCTGGACCTTCCGCAGCCGCGACCCTCAAGTGGCTGCCCAGTTCTCCAAATTCCTCATCGCCTCCCTCATCGGCCTCGGCCTCAATAATGGCATTATCTACCTCCTCCACGAACTGGCCCACTTCCACTTCTACATCGCCAAACTCATTGCCACAGCTATAGTCATGCTCTGGAACTTCTGGGCCAACTACACCTTCACCTTCAACCAGAAAAAAGGCTGACCCCACCTCTGCTGCGGCAGGCCAAACCTGCGGGTCATCCTTCGGCCTACCACCTTCCCTTTCGTTTTTTTGGGAAAAAACGGCTCCCGACTTCTGCCCGGTCTCGAGCCTAAGGGCATGTCGCCCTCTTTGGTTTGGCCTCATGCGTGTTGCCGTCCCGCTTTCGGCCCTTAATAATGGCGAAACGGCACCCCCGCATCTCCGCCCCTGGCCCTATGAAGCCCATCGAACGCAGTCTGCACGGCGCCGGCGAATACCGCCTGCCTGCGCCAGTGCAACACACCGCCCCGTGTGCCAAAAAGGCCCTTGAGTGAACAGCGCGCTCCAGGGCCGTTGGTCAAACAGCCCAAAGCACACACAAACACCCTCTCCTATAGCGCTGCCGCATCTTTCATCCGCGCAGGCATGCGGTATTTAATGACAAGCGCCGAAGCTATGGTCAGTAGCCCAACGAGTAACACCGCCTGAACGACGCCAAACGCATCGGCAGTAACCCCCGACACAATGGCCCCAAAGGCATAGCCCGCGTCTCTCCAAAGCCGAAAGGCGCCGATGCTCTTGGCCCGCTGTTTTGGATGTGTTGCTTCTGCTATGGCAGATAAAAAAGTCGGATAAACCAGTGCTGTGCCCAGCCCTAAAATAGTAGAGAGTGCCACCAAAGCATAGAAGGCGTGGCTAAAAGGAAGGAGCAGAATAGCTATCCCCTGCAAAAACATTCCCCAAAACAGCATTCCCTTCTTTGCATATCGGTCCGACATCCAACCCGTAAAAAGCTGCCCTAAACCCCAGACGGTTGGATATATGGAGGCTATTATGCCGATAGTCCTATTGTCATACTCCATAGAAAGTAGCATAATGGGCAGTATCCCCCAGATCATGCCGTCATTGAGATTATTCACGAAACCCGCCTGTGTTACAGCGCTTAAGGTTTTGTTGGTGAAAGAGGTCTCAAGGAAGACGTTACTAACCTGTGGAGTTTTACTTGCTATGCTCTCTATACGAACGAAAGGCGTGGTGTCTTTTACCCAAAAGGCTGTCATGACAAGACCGACGAGTGAGATCAAGACACCAACGTAAAAAGCGTGAGGAACAATACCATATTTATCAGCAACGCAACCCGTTATTAAGGCTACTAAACCTACAGAGAGATAGCCAGCGAACTCATTCAGCCCCATGGCAAGGCCTCGATTTTTTCCCCGACAATATCTATTTTCATGATCACCGTACTGCTCCAGGCAAAACCCTGGTGTATGCCTAGGAGGATATTGGCCAACACCACCCAACTCCAATTGGGCGCATAAATGAGCAGCCAAGGAGCGGGGAGAGCCAATAACCAACCCAGTAGCAGCAAGCGTTTGCGCCCAAACCTATTCACCAACTGCCCGGTGTAGTAATTGGCTATCGCCTTGGAAAACCCAAAGGCAACTATGAACGAAAGAATGGCGGCCTTTGACTCCATGCCAAACTGCAACTCAGCGTATTGCGGGATGAGAGTACGTTCCATACCTACCATCCCCCCGACAAAGGCATTCACTATTACCAACAGAGCAAATGCTTGCCAGTTCTCCTTAAGTCCGAGCCGTATGTTGTCCGCCATGTTTGTATAGCACTAAGCTGCGCATCATCTCATGAGAGCATCCAATAACCCAATGCCGATAGGCAGAGAGGGTAAAGAGGGGTATCTCAATGGCCAAACAGGCCACTAAAGAACAACCGTTGCCTGAGAGATCTTTTTTAAAGGAAACCCTCTCAAACAACGGCTGAGTGAAGTAATGCCGCAACTGTTAGCCTACATCAGTGGCCATTGCGGCCGTGGTGCACGTGTCCGTGCAGGATTTCGTCCGGTTCAGCATCGCGCAGGCTCTCGATACGGCCGGTGAAATGCAGGTCAACGCCTGCCATAGGATGGTTGAAATCTAAGCGCACCGTTTCGAGGCCTACCCATTCCACAGTGCCTTGGTAATGGTTGCCTTCTTGGTCTGTCAGTGGCAGCACATTACCCACGTCCAGTAGGCCATCGGGAATTTTTCCGTCCGTCTCGAAGATGCTCTTGGGCACTTCCACGATAGCGGACTCATCGCGCTCCCCGTAAGCATCGGCTGCTTTGATAGTGAAAGAAAACGCGTCGCCGACTTTCAGGCCCTTGAGGTTCTCTTCAAAAGCAGGTATCAGCGAGCCAGTACCAAATATGAAGCTGAACGGTTCGTGTCCTTCGGTGGATTCGATGAGATCGCCTTCGGCAGAGCCTTCAGTCAGGGTGTAGTGGAGGAACACTACCTTGTTTTTTTCTACGACCATTGAAAAGATAGAAAAGAGGTGAAAAGTGATGGTTAACTACCAGCAAAGGTACGGTGCTGCCGGCTATGGTGGGTTGCTGGCCCTTTTTTTATACCGCAAATAGCGGAAAAAATGCTTGAACCCTTCACCATGCGGCGTAAGTCGTATGCCAGCCTTTCGTTGCGCCAGATGCAGCTTATACACGGTGTGCCATTGGCGGTAATAGGTGCGATAAGCCTTCCAGGCGCCGCAGGTGGGGTCAAAAACGTGGGCGGGGTCGGCCAATACGCCGTTGAGTTCCAGGATTTTGCCCTCGGCTCGTTCGAGTGCTTCCACCGAGGCGCACTTGAGGTCGAAGCGCCCAAAGCACACGCCAGGGATGTGCCGGCACAGTGCCTCGAAGGCTCGCGTCATTACCGGGCTGATGAGGTAGCAAGCGTCCACAAACTGGGTTCCTCGCGCGTGGTTGCCGATGGGTTCCACCACGACGCGCTCCCCTACGGCCGGCCGATAGGCTAACAATTGCGGCTGTTCGCGCTCTAAGCGCTCGCGCTGAAAAGCCGCCCGAGGGTTGAGAGCCAGCAGCTCTCGCACGGTAGCGCTTCCGTTGCCCTCCACGGCCAGAAATGTTTTGAGGCACACGGACAAGAGCGAAAAACGCCCATCGGGGAAGCGGCAAAACAGGACGGCAGCCTCGATAGGGTCATCCACAAACTCCTGCACCAAAAAATCGGCGCGGTGGCGGGTCAAATGCTGGCGCAGGGCATCGGCCTCTTCAACCTTCTTCACCAAAAAGCCGCGTTCGCCCACATCGGGCTTGGCAATGACCGGAAACGACAGCCCGACCTCATCCATGCGCCGAAGCACTTCTCCAAAGGGCAACCCTGCAGGCGCCCATATTGTAAGCGGGCATACGCGTGGGGGCAGCAGGGCCATAATGTCTCGCTTCGACTCGCCCATGGCGCCGCCCAAGGGTATGGAAGGATTGACGTTGGAAAAGAAAAACAGGTGCCGCGCCCGTAGGGCAAACCACAGGTAAATGCCCACTATTGGCGCCGCAGACAGCCATAGTGGCCAGTATTCCCATTGGCTCCAGCGCGAAAGCCAGCGAGGCTGATGGTAAGGCTTGCTGTGGTGCAAGGGCATAGGTGGTTCACTAAACTGGCCCCAAAGGACGCACCTTGGCCGGATAGCCAGCAACAGCGTTGCAAAATTTCCGGGCACATTGACCTTTGCACTCGAACTTTACCGCCACTCAGACCCTTCACCCCCAGCGTGGTTTACACCGCAGATTATGAAACTATTGCTTATCGGAGTAGGGCCGGGCATCGGGCTGTCTGTTGTCCGGCATTTTGGCCGCCAGGGCTTTGAGGCCCTCATGGTGGCGCGCAACGCAGAGAAGCTGCTCCAGCTGGAGCGCGAACTGACCCAAGAGGGGATCCGGAGCCGCGGCTACGCCTGCGACATTTCAAATGAGGCGACCTTTTCGGCCCTCATGCAGCAATTGGCCGCCGAACACCCTGACTTGGAGGTCTTGCACTACAACGCCAGCGCCTACAACCCCGCCGTGCCTACCGCCATCTCGCTTCCGGTGTTTCACCGCGACTTCAGCACCAACGTAGTGGGCGCGCTTTTGGCTGCTCAGGCTTTCGTGCCGCACATGAAGCAGCGCCGCAGAGGCACCGTTTTCATTACAGGTGGTGGCTCGGCGCTGAAAGCACCCGCTGAGTTGGCCTCCCTCAGTGTGGGCAAGGCCGGAGTGCGCAATTTGGCCTTGTGTTTAGCCGAAGAGTGCGCTCCCTATGGCATCCGTGTGGGCACCGTAACCGTGTGCGGCATGGTGCAGCCCGGCACGAAGTACGACCCCGACCGCATTGCCGAAGTATTCTGGCAGATGTACCAGACTCCGGCCGATGCCTGGCGCCGCGAGATAGTGTACTGAGAGCTGGCAGCATTGCGCCATACCACGGCCAGCGCCGGAGTGATGCCCAGGGCAGGGTGCCATTCGGCCGCAGGAGCAAGCGCCACAGCGCGCCCCAAACGCACGTCAGCACCCATGGCTATGCGCATAGGTGATGTGCGAAAACCCATGCGCAGGGTGAGTGTGGTCAACGGTTGGTAGGCTATACCTACTTTAGTTTGTGCGGGTCGCTCCAAATCTTTTTCCACTTCTGCCAGGGCGGTGAAGGTCTCAGAAGCGTGCCAAGCGACGCCCAGTCGGAGTACGGCCGGAATGGGCGCCTCAGCCACCTCCACCTGTATGGGGTTGAACACCTGAGCGCCAAGCCACACCTTGGGAATGGGAGTAGCCAGTGCACTCAGGCTGAAAGTCAGGGCTGTAGCCTGGCCGTATTCGCGGGCCGACACGCGCATGATTTCGGCACTGCCGCCGATGAGTAGGCTTTTGCTCAGCCGCCTCCCATACAGGAGGCGCAGGCGTTGTTCGTCGTAGGCCTCTATGCCCGAATGGGCGGCGTCCAAACCCAGGCCATCGCGCTGGCTGGTTCGCAATGCCACCTGCAAGCGCACGGCGCGCCAACCCGTCAGGCCGTAGGGCAGGGCAGTGCTTGCCCAGGCAGCGGAGCCTTCGCCCAAGCCTAAGGCCGCCTCTTGCCCCACGCCAGCGCTGGTATTAGGCTGGGCCGCTGTAGCGCCGCCCATCGCCAGTGCTGGCGCCAGTTGCGGAGCGCGCATGAACACCTGAGCGTCTGCAGACACCGCAAACAAAAGACCAACGGCGAGCAGGGCAGCAGGTGCCCATGGGTACTCCGGACGTTGCACGCGTGTCATGGTGCAGGCTATTGAGTACGGCCAGAGACGCTTCCGAATTGCTCTTCCAGCAGGGCGTCCATGTCTTTCATGAAGCGATCCACGTCCTTGGCATCGGTGCCATCGCAAAAGGAGCGCACGTGGCGGCTCGTATCCACTAAGATAAGCCGTCCGCTGTGGTCAAAGCCACCCGGTGCCTCCGGATTGACCACCGCCACGCTAAAGTAGTCGTCGGCAATGCCATAGATGGCATCGTGGTCGCCCGTAACCAGCCTCCAGCGGTGCGAGTCAATGCCGAGTTTTTGGGCATAGCGCTTCAGGGCTGCAACGGTGTCATTCTTCACGTCTATGGAATGCGACAGGAGCATGACGCGGTCGTCATCGCGGTATTTCTGATAGATGCGCAAGGCGTTGGCCTTCACCTTAGGGCAAATGGTAGGACAGTGGATGAAGAAGAAGTCTGCTACGTAGATCTTGCCCCGGAAGGTTTCGTTGGTAACGAGTTGGCTGTCTTGGTCAACAAAGGCAAAGTCGGGGATAGTGGGGTAAATGGTGTCGCCATTGACGATGTCCCGCTCGCCCAGGATGGGCAGCCGACGCGGAGCTTGCTGGCAGGCGATAACCAGTATCGTAGCGCAAACAATCAGAAGAAAACGACCCATAATAAAAAGTAGATGGATTTTGCATCGTGCGAGGCGCCTCGACCTTTATATCCTGCGACAGGTGGCTTCAGATGGCGACAGGCCGCGCTCTCTTCCCATCGCTCACTGCCCTAATAGGCGGCGGGCCACATCGCGCGCAGCGCGTATGTCTTGCTGGTTTTGGCTAATGAGGTGTTTTTGTTCCTCCAAGTAATGGAGGGCTTGCTCGGCGGGTTCGCGCGGTGGCTCTTCGTATTGGCGCATCCAGGTGTACATATCCTCTTCGGCGTTTTTCATTTGGAGCAATACGGCGCGGATGGAGTCGGCGCGCGGAGTGCCTTCGGGCAGTTGAGCCAGTTCTCGTTTGAGTGCGCGGCCCAAGCGGTTCATTTCGGCCATCTCTACCATGGCTGTATCGTGGATGTCCATCGTCTCTTGCATGAGCGCATCCACTGGTGAGGTGCCTTTGGGGAGCAAAATAGCCACCACGACTATCGCCGCAATGAGGAGGCCTATCCACGTATTTCCTTCCATGAAAAAAATGTCCGTTGTATGGCAGTTCAGGGTCAGGAGCTTTTTCGGCGGCGCAGCTCGTCGCGGATGAGGGCTGCCGTTTCGTAGTCTTCCCGTTCTATCAGTTGCCTGAGGTGCTCTTCGAGTTCTTCGTCAGAATACCGTTCCAAGGCATTGAGATTGATATTGCCGGTCGAGGAGGGTTGCGGTCCGCGATATTCGGCTGGCTCATCCTCTTCTTCTATTTCGTCGGGCAACAAGATGCCGGCGGCATCAAGGATAAATTCGTAAGTGTAAATGGGACAATCGAAGCGCACGGCAAGAGCGAGGGCGTCAGAGGTGCGGGAGTCAATCTCGACGGCCTCCCCTTGGAATACACACACCAAACGAGCGTAAAAGATGCCATCGAGGAGGTTGTTAATGACAACTTCGCGCAATTCGATATTAAAAGTTTCCAGTGTGCTCTTGAAGAGGTCGTGGGTCAACGGACGCGCAGGTGTCATGCGCTCCATGGCAATGGCAATGGAGTGGGCCTCGCAGCTGCCTATAACCACCGGAAGGCGGCGGTTACCATTGCGCTCCTTGAGCACCACGGCGTAATTTTGGCCCTGAGAGGCAGTGTTAGAAAGAGTGACAATTTCCAATTCGACGCGTTTCATGGTCGGTATGATAAGTAGCCGTTAAGGATGGGCAAAGTTGTTTTCCAATGAGGCAAAAATAGCCTTTTTTGCGCCTTTACAGCTTGCTGAGGCTATTGTGTTGCTTTAAATCGGCGTATGGCTTCTGTAAGCCGAGGGACAACTTCGAAGAGATCACCCACTACTCCGTAGTCTGCTGCCTTGAAGAAAGGAGCTTCGGGGTCTTTGTTAATGACGACAATGACCTTAGAGCTGTTGACACCGGCCAAGTGCTGAATGGCACCGCTAATGCCTACGGCTATGTATAAGTTGGGTCGTATAGCAATGCCGGTTTGGCCAACGTGTTCGTGGTGGGGGCGCCAGTGGCTATCTGCCACAGGGCGCGAGCAGGCCGTAGTGGCTCCCAGTACCTCGGCTAATTCCTCGATAATGCCCCAATTGGAGGGGTCCTTCATGCCGCGCCCCGCCGACACTACTATTTCCGCTTCGGGCAGAGGAACGCGGCCCTCCACCGTACGCACCTCGCGCACGCGCACGCGCGCCGGCGGCACAGATACATCGAGCACTTCCACCGAAACAGGAGTTCCCTTAGCCTCTGCCCTGACGGCATTACCCATTAGCGAAAGCACCTTCACCGGGCTGATAATGGCATACTCGGCCATCGCTTTGCCTGAAAAGACAGATTTCCGCACAACTAACCGCCCGTTGCTCTCTACGGCAGCAATGCCATTGACTCCTGAGACAAGACCGGCCCTGAGGCGAACGGCGAGCCGCCCGGCGATGCTCTTGCCCGTAGAGGTGTGGCTCAGGACGAACACCGTAGCGCCTTGTTGCTGGGCCACTTGGGCTAGCACATGTGTCGTCGCCTGAGAGTCCAATGAGTTGAGTTGCTCGTTGGGCACGTGTAGTATGCGCTCTGCGCCGTAGCGCCCGAGTTCCCCCGGGTCAGTCTGGGTACTGCCCAGCACCACGGCCGCGCAAGGCACGCCCATTTGGTCGGCTAAGTTTTTTCCAAAAGTTATGGCCTCAAAGGCAGCTTTCTTGAATTGCCCACGTGGGCTTTCTGCATACACTAAAACCATGTCGTCTGTGAAGGTCTGTTAAGTCTTGAAAATTGGGTGCGCTGCTTTGGGGTTAAATCACCTTGGCTTCCTCGTGAAGCAGCCGCACGAGTTCATCCATGTTTTCTGGATCCACCAGTTTGACCCCGGCCTTGGGCGGTGGCAATGTAAATTTAACCACTTCCACCGGCTCCTCGAAAGGCACAGGAGACACCACCTTGAGCGGTTTGGTGCGGGCCATCATGATGCCGCGCATGTTGGGAATGCGTTGCTCGGCCATGCCTTTGGCGGCGCTAACCACAAAAGGCATGGGCACTTCCACTACTTCCACACCGCCCTCGATGTCGCGCTCCACAATGGCCATGCTACCCTCCAGGTCGAGCTTACTGGCAAAGGCTATGAAAGGCAGCTCTAAATGCTCGGCCACCATGGCGCCCACTTCTGCGCCGTTGTAGTCAATGGTTTCCTTGCCCAGAAAGATGATATCGAAATTTTCCGAGCGGGCATACTCAGCAATCTGGAAGGCGGTTAAGGCCGAAGAGACAGGCTCCGCATCAATGCGCACCGCCTCGTCGGCGCCAATGGCCAGCGCTTTGCGGATGGTGGTTTCGTTGGCGGCGGGGCCTACATGAAGGGCCACTACATTGCCGCCCATTGCTTCGCGCAATTCGCAAGCGCGCACCAAGGCGTACCACTCATCGTAGGGGTTCATAATGAAAGTTACGCCCGTGCTGTCGTAGGCCTTGCCATCTGGCGCAAAGGCAACGCGGGCCGTCGTGTCGGGTGTTTGACTGATGCAGACGAGGAATTTCATGCAAAAAGTAAAAAAGATGAATAAACGCGTAAAAATCCAGGGCAAAAGAGCACTTTCCGTAGCACTACCTTTGCCTCAAAAGCGCCGCAAAGGTAGCAAGGGGTTTGCACATACCTTTGGACGCACCATCAACAAACCCTCCTACTTTTCGTTCATCTGCCCATGAGTCAGCGTTTGCAGCAGCTAATGGCGCTTCTTGAGGTCCATCCGACGGATGACTTTCTGCTGTTTGCCATTGCTAAGGAACACGAAAAACAAGGGGACGAAGACCAGGCGCTTGCTTGGTACTTGCGCTTGCTCAATGCTAACCCTGCCTATGTGGGCCTGTACTATCACTTGGGCCAACTCTACGAGCGCGCCGGCCGTACGGCAGAGGCCATCGAAACCTATCGCATGGGCATGCGCGTTGCCCGCCAAGCTGGCGACCAGCACAGCTGGGCCGAGCTGAACGCTGCTCGTTTGGCTATAGACCCCGCAGACGACGATGATGAAGTGTAAAATCGCCCTTTCTCAAAACGCTCTGGTGCTCTTGAGCCTACTCACTGTGTTGGGCTTTACCTGTCGGAAAAAGGCTGCTGAAGAGCGCATCACGCCAGCCACGGCGCCGAAATCGGCGGAAATCTTGCGCCGCCACCTGGAACCAACGGCGCTGAAGAACATCCGCACCCTCTATGCCCACGCCCGCCTGAACGTGGAAGGCGACGATGTGGCCGCCGACGCCAGCGCTAACTTCATCTGGGTGCGCGACAGTGCTCTATGGCTCAACATCAAGAAATTCGGCATGGAGGTCTCACGCGTGCTCATTACTCAGGACTCCTTCTTCGTACTCAACCGCATAGACAAAACGGTGCAAATGGCCTCAGCGCGTCATTTCCAACAGCGATACCTCCTGCCCGAAGGGCTGCCTTTGCTCCAGTATTTGCTGTTGGCTGCGGCGTGGCTGCCTGAAAGCGTCGCTTTCCAGGCCGACATCAAGGACTCGCTGCACCGACTGAGCGGCACCGATGGGCGTTTTCTGATGGATTACCGCATCGAAGAGGGGACTTTTTGGCTCCGCCAAAGCACCTACCTGCAACCCTCCGAAGGGCAATGGCTCTCGCAAAGCTGCGCTCGTTTCCAGAAAATCCCTCGATTAGGCAGCTTTTTCCCTTACTTTCGCCGCATTGAGCTCTTCAGCCCGGAAAGTGGTTATTTCCGAGTGGACATTGATTTCACCCAAATAGAAGTTAACATTGAGCGACCGTTCCGCTTTGACATTCCCGAACATTACCAGCGCCTGCCCTAACCTTAGGTGGTGCGTGCTTTATGCGGCCGTCTGCTGGTTGTTGGCGGCTATGGCTGCGCCATCTTTCGCCCAAAGCCGTCAAGAATTGGAGGAAAAACGCAAGCGCTTGCTTCGAGAGATCAACATGACCTCCAGCATGTTAGAAAAAACCAGCCGCAGCAAGGCTGCAGCCCTAGATCGCTACACTACCCTGCAAAAACAGATAGAACGCCGCGAGCGCCTCATCCAGACCATCAGCGCCGAGATAGCCCTGGCAGAAGCCGCTATCGAGCGCAATAAACAGGTTATCGCCTCCTTGCAGCAAGACATCGAGATCATGCGCGAAGATTACGCCCGTACGCTGCGCCACGCCTATCGGCAGAAGGCATTGACTAACCCACTATTCTTCGTTCTCTCAGCCGATAACCTCAACCAAGCTTTTCGCCGCTGGCTCTTCATTCGAAAATACGACCGTTATCGAAAAGCTCAGGCAGAGGCCATTACCCACACCCAGCAGAGCTTGCAAATTCGCACTATTACCCTCGAGAAGATGCGGCAACAGCAGCGCGAACTGCTCGAGTCTATACAACAGCAACGCCAGACGCTGGATGCTGAACTGCAGGAAAAACAAAACCTCCTGAAAACCCTCAAAGCGGATGAAGAGCGCTTGCGCACTGAATTGCGACGCCAGCAGGCCAATCATGAGGCGCTCAATGCGGCTATTGAGCGCATCATCCAAGAAGAAGTGCGCAAGCGAGCTGCTCAAAAAGAGGAGGCAGCTGCGCTGGCGTCTGTAGAAAACACCAGCGCCTCTTTAACTGATAACCCACTTACCGCCGGCAATAGGCCAGAAGAAGCCTCTATGGCCAACTTCGGCAAAAGCCGCGGACGCCTACCCTGGCCTGTGAACAAAGGTTACATCTCACGGCGATTTGGTCGGCAAAAGCACCCCACCCTTCCTCAAGTAGAATTAGACAACAAAGGCATTGACATTCGGACGGAGGAAGGGGCGGCAGTAAAGGCTGTTTACGATGGCATCGTTTCTGGCGTTCAGCCTGTGCCTGGCTATGAAACTACTGTCATCCTGCAACACGGCGAGTACTACACGGTTTACAGCAATATCAGCAACGTTAGCGTAAGCAAGGGTTCCCGTGTGAAAGCGGGACAAACCATTGGCCGCGTCGCATTGCGGACTGCCAGCGAAGTCCCCGAACTCCATTTTGAAGTGTGGTATCGAACACAACGACTTGACCCTAGCAACTGGCTTAAGTCACAATAAATCGCCACAGCCGCACCATGGTATCCAACGCTACTGCAGAAGTACTTCTTGAAAAAGCTCGCCGCCTCCTCGACGCCGTGTGCGACCCCGAAATACCAGTGCTCACCATCGCGGACTTGGGCATCCTGCGCGAAGTGCGCTGGCTCGAAGAGGAGCAAACGCTCGAGGTCGTTATTACCCCTACCTACAGCGGATGCCCTGCCATGAATGCTATTGAGGTCGGTATTCGTGCTGTCTTGCAAGAGAGTGGTTTCGAGTGCGTCAGGGTAATTACCCAACTTAGTCCCGCCTGGACAACGGCTTGGCTCAGCCCCGAAGGTCGTGAGAAACTCCGCGCCTTCGGCATCGCTCCCCCTGCCGAACCAACTGCCGATAAGCAGGCGTTGTCAGGTCAGCGCCGTATCTTGCAGTGCCCTCATTGCGGCTCTGCTAATACCGAAATGATCGCCCAATTCGCCTCTACTGCCTGTAAGGCCATGTTTCGGTGTTTGGACTGCCTGGAGCCATTCGATTACTTCAAGTGCCATTGAGGCGCCTTGCTTCTTTTAAGGGCGCTAAGAAAGGCACCTTTTTTGCCTAAAAGGCCGCTATTCCTATCACCTTTTCAAACTACAGAACTCATCATGAGCAACAGCACCCTTGGCCTGAGCCGGCGGGGCTTCAAAATTGGCCGCAGTCTGTTGGGCCTCCGTGGCTCCCGCGTTGGTTCCATCCGCCAACTCGTTCACGACGGCGACACTCTCAACGTCCGACTGCCTGGAAATATCGGGCTGCGCTTTCTGGGCATTGACTCCCCAGAAGTCAGCTTTCCGCTGCCAGGTTATCCCGCCTTCGTTTCCCTGAACAACTCTCAGTGGGATGCGTTTTTCGCCTCTGGAAGATGGCATGAAGGTTTGCGCCTTCCTGCCCATTTGCTTCACCACCTCAAAGACCGCCTTCAAGACCGCGCTGAAGTAGCCCAAAACCACGCCCGCCACGCCAAACGCGCTGAACGCAACCTCGAGGCCGTCATGCTCGCTGATTTTGAAAAGAGCAGCCGCCCGCCAGAAGAGTACGCCTTGTTTATGGCTTTCGCCTATGAGTTTCTCGATGCCACTGGGCGCTTGCTCAGCTACATCCACGCTGACCGAAGCAATTTCGATGACCCTACCGAGGCCCAAAAAATTGCTGAGCTTAGCTACAATGAGCGCCAACTCATAGATGGCACAGCGTTGCCCTACTTCATTTGGCCCAACATACAGCCCTTTCTGAGTCAGAATCCATTTGCCCCTGAAAACCTGCGCCCTGATGTTTTTTGGAAAAACGTAGAGGCCAGTGCCAAACTCAGAAAGGCGCGCAAAAGTGTGGCTGCAGCCCGAAAGGCGGGCCTGGGGGTATTTGACCCCAGTGATCCGCTACTGTTGGAGCCTTTCGAATTGCGCTTCATCAGCCGGCGGCGCCAGCCTTCGCGCTTTGTAATTGACCTGAGTCAGCCCGGCTCCAATCGCCTCTTGCTCCCAGAGCATTACTATCACATTCCAAATGCCGAAGATCGGCTCTTCGTGCCTGCCGATTTCCGCCCTCTCTTCGAGAGCGCAGGCTGGGTGGTGTTCTCAGATAGTCTTCCACACTCCTCACATGGACTAACTGCTCAGCCCTACGGCGAGCCAATATTCTGAAGGATCTGAAAGGGTACACATTTTCCGGCGAGGGCTGTTTCCCAAACTACCTGTGCTGTGACTAAGTGTCGGCGTGGCTCGAAATCACGCCGACACTAACACGCCACCGCCCTTACCGAGGCCGTTTTTTGGGAAAAACGACCCCAGCACTTCGGCCTGGCTTTTGGGCGCACTTGCACCTGCGGAGCTCCGGCTTGGGCCTGAGCATGTGCCCGTCTCGCCCTGGGGTCTTAATAACGGCGTGAGCGGCACCGCAGGGTCGCCGTGCTTGCAGGCGCGGAGGTGGTAGGCTGCTGTTTCGCCATTATTAAGGCCCGAAAGCGGGACGAAAACACGCACGAGGCCCAGCAGGAGCCGCGCGCCCAACTACTACGCCCATAGCAGCCGCCTCGAAGCCGGCAGCCGTTTTTTCACCCTAAAAAACGGAGGTGAGAAAGGCGGCGGCGGTAGAAAGTGGCCGGTTCTACTTTTCACTTTTCACTTCAAAACGGCAGCCTCTGCGGGCGCTCTGGAAAATATCATTCATCATTCATCATTCATCATTCATCACTTTTCATTTCAAAATGGCAGGCCCCGCGGACGCTTTGGAAAATGTACCCTTTGCAACTGGGGATTGCTACCCTAAGAGGTTAAAAGAGCGTCTATGATGCGGCGTCAGGCCATGCTGGCGGATGGCTTGGCGGTGTTTGGCTGTGGGATACCCCTTGTTTTCGGCCCATTGGTAATGGGGGAATTCATGGTGGAGGCGTTGCATCTCCGAGTCGCGATGTGTTTTAGCCAGCACAGAGGCTGCGGCGATGCTGGGATATAGGCTGTCGCCTTTGACGATGCACTGGTGTGGTGTGTTTGGGTAGGGGAGGAACTGGTTGCCATCTACGAGAAGGTATTCAGGGCGCACTTGGAGCGCATCGAGGGCGCGGTGCATAGCGAGGAAGGAAGCCTTAAGGATGTTGAGGTGTTCGATTTCGGTTACTTCGGCGCGTCCGATAGCCCAGGCGATGGCTTCGCGCTCGATGATGGTGCGCAGCGTGTCGCGCTGTTTTTCGCTGAGTTGTTTGGAGTCGGTCAGCAGCGGATGGAAAAAGTCAGGTGGCAAGATGACTGCTGCAGCGAAGACAGGCCCTGCAATGCAGCCGCGCCCTACCTCGTCGCAGCCGGCCTCGATGCAGTCGGGGCGGAAGTATGGCTGCAGGGCGTGGGTGGTTGGGCGCGGCATTAGCGGCGGTGGTTATTTATTCATTAGTTGATGGTCGTAGTCAGCCATTTGCAGGCCCATTTGCTGGGCGCGTTGGTAGTCTTGACGCGCGAGGTCTTTCTTGCCTTGCAGTGCGTAGGCGCGGGCGCGCTCTAAGTAGGCTAGGGCAAAGTTAGGGTCGAGTTGGAGGCATTGGTTCAGGTCTTCGATGGCGGCGTCGGGTTGCCCCAGCGAGCGGCGCAGCATGCCGCGCTCGTACCAGATGTTGGGCGTATAGGGGTCGAGTTCGAGGTATTTGGTGTAATCCTCGATGCACTTGTCGAAGCGTTGGAGGTGGAAGTAGGTGAGAGAGCGATTGAGGTAGCCGTTTTTGTTATCGGGAGCAATGGCGATGCCTTCGTTGAGGCTCTCGATGGCTTCCTCCAAGCGGCCTAATGCCGCCAGGGCGCCGCCGCGGTTGATGAGCACCTCGGCTTTGCTTTTGGGCTTGATTTTGGGCTTGGAGAGGGCCGCGTTGAAATCGTCCAGGGCTTTTTGGAAGAGTTCGTTCTCTCGGCCCTTGTATCGGCCGCTTAGGGCCATGTCGAAGTAAGTTCTGCCGCGGCTGTTAGCGAGTTCGGGGTTGTCTGGTTCTATGGTAATGGCCATGGTATAGTCTTCGAGGGCGGCCTCGTAGTTGCCTTCTTTGTTGCGCAGGTATTGTCCGCGGTTCCAGTAGGGTAGCGAGTTGCGGCGGTTTTCAAATTTCATCACATGCGACCACAGGGTGCCGCCGTTTTTCCAGATGCCGATTTGGCGCACCGTCCAGATGGCATAGATGAGAAAGAGTGCACCGAGTGCGACGTTGACGCGGGTGCGCCATCTGGGGTCAGGCTCGGCGTAGGTGTGGTACGCCCACGCGGCAATGGCGAAAAAGCCGAAGTAGGGCACATAGGTGAAACGGTCGGCCAGAAAGCCCTGACCCGCCCCCAGCACCTGGAGCAAGAACATCACATTGAAGAAGAAGAAGAGCACCCCGAATACCCAAATGCGGCGGTCGGCTTTCCACATGCGATACACCCCATACCACACCGCTGCAAAGAGAAGAGGCGACAGATATACCCATATCGGCAGCGGCTTGGGATAGGGATAGAGCGGCGACATGGGATAGGGTATGAACAGCTTGTACAAGTACACAGAGAAGGAATACGTACCGATGCAGAGACGGTCTAAGAAATTGAAGCTGGTAACGTCGTCGTTGATGGAGCCAGTTTGGCGCAGCGTGTAGAGGTTGGCCAGGCCGAAAGCCAAGGAGATAAGCCAGAAGGGCGTTTTTTCCCAAATTAGGCGCAGGTTAATGGGGCGGCGGAACCAGTAGTCCAGCGCCAGCATGGACAGAGGCAGCGTTACGGCCTGCACTTTGGAAAAGCCCGAAAGAATGGCCAGCAGCACCATGCCAATGTACAGGGTAGTGCGCTTGCCAGCATTTTCCGTTTTTATCCAGCGCACGTAATACATCAAGGCGGCAAAAAAGAACATGGCAAAGAGGACGTCTTTGCGTTCTGTGGCCCAGGCCACTGACTCCACGCGCATGGGGTGAATGCCAAAGAGCAGCCCACCGACAAAGGCGCCTCCAATACCAATGCCCATGTGGAGCAACAGGCGGAAGGCGAAAAAGACCGTCAGGATGTGTAGTAACAGGTTATTAAAGTGAATGAGGGTGGGGTTAAACTCTCCTACGGCCCACTTTTCCAGGTAGAAGGTAAAGATGGGCAAAGGGTTGTAGTTGCCAATGACGTTGCCCTTGTCAATGTCGAAGATGTTGATGAGGCTCTGGCGGTCAATGCGCTGGAGGTTGGGGTTTTCGGTAATGTTGGGATCATCGTCCCAGTTGACGAGGTCATTGGACAGCGAGGGCAAATAGCAAGCCGCCGTAATGGCCATGGCAACGAGCGCCCAGCGTAGCCATCCGGCCGGTTCCCATCGGCTAGCAGCAGGGGCAGGCCGAGTAGCTTTTTCGCGCCTGGGTGTGGTGCTGGGTTTGGCGGCAGTGGGTTTCTGTTTGTGCTGAGGGCGCGGTGCAGGGTATTTCTTTGCCATCGAGATGCGAGCTATTTCTTCCTGTGAATGAATGCGGCAAAAATAGGCCCTCTCTCCCGTTTAGGAGAGGGCTGCGGTGTGTTGTACTTGCACCACACGTGTCTTTCAGAAGCAGGAGTAAGGCATATCAGCCGTACCAGCATTCAGGTGGCGTGTCACCGCCTGCGTCGGCTTGGGTGTGCCAGCACTCCATTTCTAAGAGCAGCGGCTCCCAAAGGTTATGGTTGGGGCCGTCTGGCTCGACCAATTCGATGTACTTGCCGCGGCTGAGCAAGAAGCCCGTCAGTTTGCCTGCAGCTTCGCAATCGTCGGCGTCGCACAGCAGCGGGGTGCAGGAGTAGTCGCCAAAGGGGAAGGTGCGCCCGACAGTAACGTGGGGGTGGCTTTTTAACCAAGCGTTGATGTCAGATCGGAAGGCGTTCATAGCGCGTCGGTTTTGGATGGTGAATGGTTAGGGAAACGGGACAGCGACGCGACAATGGGTAGGATTCCTCAGGTAAGAAAGATGCCAGCATGTGGCGTTGTGGTGCGACCACCTTCGCTTTGCTCCATAAACACGTGGTGGTGAAAAGCGCGTTTCGCTGCCGTTCTTTGCGCGGATTAGCGGCCTTGACACCGCAAGTGCGAAATTTACGGCGATTTGTCAAAACCCGAGCGCCACTTTTGCAATTTATTACAAAGCAAAAGGCTCTGCTTGTTTGGGCAAAGACCTTTGCCTAAAATGGGACTTTTCAAACCCGCATTTCAACATTATACACCAGGCATGCAACTCGAGGCAGAACTCAAGAGCTCTAAGCCATTACCCCCTCATCAGCGGGCATTTTTGAACATCTTGTTCACGGCCAGTTGGTTGGATTGCTATATCAACCGCTGCCTCCGGCCCTTTGGCATCACGCACCCTCAGTACAACATTTTGCGCATCCTCAATGGTAGTTATCCTAAGAGTCTTTCGGTACTCGACATCAAAAGCCGCATGATTGATCGCAGTAGCAATGTCAGCAGGTTGGTGGACAAACTCTACAAAGGCGGCTACGTGCAGCGCTCAGAGAGCCGCCGCGACCGGCGAGTAACGATGGTAGCCATCTCGCCGGCGGGCAAGCAGCTGCTCGAGCAGATACACGCCACAGGCTTTGCAGACCCCAAGCAGATGCCCGGCAAAAACCTCAATGAGCTGGAGGCGCGAGAACTGGCCGACCTGTTGGACAAATTCCGCGAATAGCCCAGAACACCTCGGCCGCCTTACCTTTGCCCAGCGCTGGAGGCTTTCGCCAGCTGCCCAAGTACTTATGAAGTTCGTCGCTGAAATAGACATCATGCCCCACAAGGAACTGCTGGACCCCCAGGGCAAGGCTGTAGTAAATAACCTCTCTCACCTCCACCTAAGCGGCATTAGGGATGTGCGCATTGGCCGCCACGTAAGCATGACCCTGGAGGCCACCTCCGAAGATGAAGCCCGCCAAGTGGTAGAAACAGCCTGCACCCAGCTGCTAGCTAACCCGATAGTGGAGACCTTTACCTATCAGCTCCACATTGCCTGAAAAAGGCATTTCTCCTGACCTTCCACCGTGCTCTACTTAGTGCCTACGCCTATCGGCAATCTGGGAGATATCACCCTGCGTGCCTTGCGGGTATTGCGCGAGGTATCGGTCATCTTGGCCGAAGACACGCGCACGACGCGGCACCTGCTGGAGCGCTATGAGATCCGCACGCCACTGCGCGCCTTTCACGCGCACAACGAGCATGCCGTCGTCTCCAAGATAGTGGCCGAACTGGCGGCGGGAGTGCCCATGGCCTTAGTGTCGGATGCAGGCACGCCGGGCATCAGCGACCCTGGTTTCCTGTTGGTGCGCGCTTGCCATGCTGCCAACTTAAGGGTGGAATGCCTGCCTGGCCCTACGGCTTTCGTGCCGGCTTTAGTGGCCAGCGGCTTGCCGTGCGACCGCTTTCATTTTGAGGGGTTTTTACCTCATAAAAAGGGGCGCCAGACGCGTCTTAAATACTTAGCTACTCTGCCTCATACTTTCGTGCTCTATGAGTCGCCTCACCGACTGGAGCGGTGCTTGGCAGAGCTCATGGAAGTGTGCGGCCCAGAACGACCAGCCTGCGTAGTGCGTGAGCTGACCAAAATGTTTGAGGAAATCAGAACGGATACGCTCGCAGCCTTACTCGACCACTTCCGGAACCGCGAGATAAAGGGCGAAATCGTCGTAGTAGTGGGCGGAAATGACAAATAAAGGCTTTGCCCTCTCTGTCGGTGCGTATAATGCCTATGCGCTACCTTTGCTGCCGCCTATAGCTCTCAAAAACAGCCTCAAAGCGCCTGCACTTACACACATGGCCAAAGGCAAGAAATCACTTCTCCTCAAGTTCGACAGCGAGCGCGGCCCCAAGCTGGCAGGCATCTTCCTGCTGTTTGTGGCCATCTATCTGGCTATTGCTTTTACGTCCTATTTGTTTACTTGGGATAACGACCACGACATTGTACACCGCTTTTCTTGGGAGGTGTTCATTGGCGATGTAGAGGTGCAAAACTGGTTGGGCCGCTTGGGCGCCTTCTTGTCTGACGCCCTCATCTACTGGGGGTTTGGCATTGGGTCTTTCTCCTTGATCTATCTGTGCTACAAGTACGGCATGGCGCTCATTCGGCGGGTGCCACTGTCTCAACTAACCGGCATGTTCTTGCGCACGGTGCTGCTAACGGTGGTCATCTCCATCCTCGGTTCGTTTTTTTTGCAGTGGGTAGATTTTCCGGTGGGCGGTGTTTTCGGTCAGTCTGTCAGCTCATGGGTGCAGGGCTTCGTTGGTATAGCAGGCACATTGGTGCTTATGGTGTTCATCCTACTGGTGGTCTTCGTCTGGAGCAACAACCCCGACCTTTCTGACTTTACTTGGCGGCAATTGATTTACGAAACTAAAAAGGCGTGGCTCGATTTACTCAGCGGCAATTACGGCGCCCGTCGCCGCCCAATTACGGTCCCTCCTGCGCCAGTTTCAACTCCTGCCGCCAATGAGGAGCCATCACCTGCAACAACTCCGCCTACGCCGCCGGCGCCAGAGAAAAAAGCCCCTACCCCAGGCGCCCAACTGACCTTTGACCTGTCGCAAAAGAGCGCCCTTTTTGCCGATGAAGAGCCGACGGCCAAAGCGCCCGAAAGGGCAGAGGAAACGGAGCTGGAAATTGAAATGCCGCCAGCCCCACCTTCACCCCTACCTAACCCTGAAGAGGTCCAGGCCTATAAAGCTCCTGTACAGGTTATCCAAGAAGACACGCCCAACCTTAGCGAACCGTACGACCCTACGCTCGACCTGCCCTATTACGAGCATCCTCACCTGCAGCTGCTCAACGAGTATGACAACTCCCAATTGGAAATTGACCGAGAGGAACTGGAGCACAACAAGAACCAGATAGTGAATACTCTGATGAATTTCAAGATTGACATCGAGAAGATCAAAGCCACTATCGGTCCAACGGTTACCCTGTACGAAATCGTGCCGGCGCGAGGCATCCGTATCTCCAAAATTAAGAACCTCGAAGATGACATCGCCCTGAGCCTGTCGGCCTTGGGCATACGCATCATCGCACCCATTCCGGGCAAGGGTACCATCGGCATTGAAGTACCCAACAAAAAGCGCCAAATTGTGGGCATGCGCGAGGTGCTCATGGATGAGCGCTTCAAGCGCGCCAAGATGGAGCTGCCGATTGCTTTAGGCAAAAATATCCAGAACGAGGTCTTTGTGGCTGACCTGACCAAAATGCCGCACCTGCTCATTGCTGGCGCCACAGGCCAAGGAAAGTCGGTGGGCATCAACGTTATCCTTAACTGCTTGCTTTACAAAAAGCACCCTTCTCAGGTCAAACTTATTCTCATTGACCCTAAGAAAGTGGAATTATTCCCCTATGCTCGTTTGGAGAACCACTTCCTTGGTTTCTTGCCTGAGCAACCCGAGCCTATCGTTACGGAAACGAGCAAGGTGGTGCACACACTTAATTCGCTCATTATTGAAATGGAGCGGCGCTACGACCTGCTCAAGGCCGCCGAGGTGCGCAACATTGCCGAGTACAATGACAAATTCGTGGCCCGACGCCTCAATCCCAACAAAGGGCATAAGTTCCTACCCTACATCGTGCTGGTCATTGACGAATTTGCTGACCTGATCATGACCGCTGGCAAAGAGGTGGAACTGCCTATTGGGCGCCTGGCGCAGCTATCTCGCGCTGTAGGTATTCACCTCATCATTGCCACGCAGCGCCCATCGGTCAACATCATTACGGGCGTCATCAAGGCCAACTTCCCGGCCCGCTTGGCCTTCAAGGTCGTCTCTAAAGTGGACAGCCGCACTATCTTAGACACTGGCGGCGCTGAGCAACTGACAGGCAAGGGCGACATGTTGCTCTCTGTTGGCGGCGATATTATTCGCCTACAGTCGGCCTATATTGACACCCAGGAAGTGGAGCGAGTCATTGACTTCATCGCGCGGCAGCAGGGGTTCCCCGAACCCTTTTTCTTGCCAGAGTTTAACCCCGAGGGCGATGGCGGAGAGAGTACCAAGTCGTTCAGCCTTTCTGAAATGGACGACATGCTGGAGGACGCCGCGCGGTTAGTTGTTGAGACCCAACACGGCTCGACGAGCATGATACAACGCCGCCTGAAACTAGGCTACAACCGCGCCGGCCGCATCATGGACCAGCTGGAAGCCCTCGGCATCGTAGGCCCTGCCGATGGTTCTAAGCCGCGCGAAGTGCTCTACTACGACATGGCAGAACTGGAGCGATACTTGGCGGAATTGCGGTCGCGGAAATAGGCTCTTTACTCACTCACCACTTCCGCCATCCAGCCCTCGATGTTTTTTGTGGTGCTTGAAAAGTTTACGCCCACGCCGATGACGGGCTTTCCGGCCTCCCAGGCGCTGCGGTAGTACCTTTTTCGTTTGATCTGCTCTAAGGCAGCCTGAGGGGATTGGTCGAGTTTGTACTCGAAGATGTACACGTGAGAGTTGGTTTCGACCATGCTGTCGGCGCGTCCTTCGGAGGTGTGCACCTCGCTGCGGATGCGCAGGCCGATGTAAGAGAACAGCAGGTGAATGGCGGCGTGGAAAAACTTCTCCGGGTATTTTTCGTGCAAGGAGTAGGGGATGTTAGCGAAGATGGTCTGCAGGGTTTGCATCACGGTATCGAGGTCGTTGGCGACGAAGGCCTTTTCCATTCGGATGACCAATGAGGCGCCCTTGCTTCTGGGCACTCCGCTGAAGGCCTCCAGCAGGTAGGCGAGCATGGCATTTTTCACCTCTCGGTTGGAGTAATCGAGGATGTAGAGGCCGTATTCGTCTCGGGATTGGATGGTGAGGTATCCCGTTTGGTAGAGCAGCCCGTAGGGTCGGATGTCTTCCAGGTCGAAGCTGTCGAAGTCGAGGGCTGTTTGTCCGATGGCGTCGAGTTCGTAGATGCCCTCCTTTTTGAGCAGGTTGATGAGGAAGGTAGGTGTTCCGGTGGCAAACCAGAAGTTTTCAAACTCCTTGCGGTCGAAAAACAGGTTTACCGATACGGGATTGTATACCTTTTCGCTCTGGTGATGAAAGCGGTAGCCGTTGTACCAGAAGCGGACTTGTTCCAGGAGCGCCTCTTGGGTCATGCCGAGGGTTTTGGCGGTATTTTGGATTTCCTCGGCGAAGTAGTGCTCCACTTCGGCCTGAGTGTATCCGAGCATGGTGGCGTATTCGGGGTGCATGGAAAGGTCGGTGAGGTTATTGAGGCCGGAGAAGATGCCGGTTTTGCTGAATTTGGTTACGCCAGTGAGGAACACCATCTCGAGCATGGGGTCGGCATCTTTGAGGATGGTGTAGAGTTCTTTTAGGATTTCGCGATTTTCTTTGGCCATCTCCATGTTGGTTCCGAGGTAATGGATGATGGGGGCGTCGTACTCGTCCACGAGCACCACCACTTTTCCGTTTTCGGACATTTTGGCGATGAGTTCTCGGAATTGGACGCCAATGCCTCGGGTGTTGAGGGAGAAGCCGTGCTGTGCGGCGATTTGTCGGAGTTCCTGTTCGAGGGCTTCGCGCAGGCCGAGGCTTTGGTAGGATATGGTGGTGAAGGAGAGTCGGAGTACTGGGTTTTTGCGGCTCCAGTCCCAGTTGTTGTGGATGCTAAGCCCTTCGAACAGTTGGCGACTTCCGCTGTACAGTTCGGCCAAGGTGGAGATAGTCAAGGACTTGCCAAAGCGACGCGGACGAGAGAGGAAGTATGCCCCTGGCGTGGAAGCCAGCCGATACAAGTAGGCCGTTTTGTCCACATACAGGAAGCCATTCTCAATGAGTTTCCGAAAGTCCTGGATCCCAAGTGGGAGTTTTTTCTTCATAAGTTTGTTGCAGTGGTGGGCGTTTTCAGCAGCCGCCGTTAGCCTTTTTCTTTTGTGTTACCTGGATGAGAAGGGGAGAAGAGACATTCCGCCATCCAGCCCTCGATGTTTTTTGTGGTGCTTGAAAAGTTTACACCCACGCCGATGACGGGCTTTCCGGCCTCCCAGGCGCTGCGGTAGTACCTTTTTCGTTTGATTTGTTCTAAGGCAGCCTGAGGCGATTGGTCGAGTTTGTACTCGAAGATGTACACGTGAGAGTTGGTTTCGACCATGCTGTCGGCGCGTCCTTCGGAGGTGTGCACCTCGCTGCGGATGCGCAGGCCGATGTAAGAGAACAGCAGGTGAATGGCGGCGTGGAAAAACTTCTCCGGGTATTTTTCGTGCAAGGAGTAGGGGATGTTAGCGAAGATGGTCTGCAGGGTTTGCATCACGGTATCGAGGTCGTTGGCGACGAAGGCCTTTTCCATTCGGATGACCAATGAGGCGCCCTTGCTTCTGGGCACTCCGCTGAAGGCCTCCAGCAGGTAGGCGAGCATGGCATTTTTCACCTCTCGGTTGGAGTAATCGAGGATGTAGAGGCCGTATTCGTCTCGGGATTGGATGGTGAGGTATCCCGTTTGGTAGAGCAGCCCGTAGGGTCGGATGTCTTCCAGGTCGAAGCTGTCGAAGTCGAGGGCTGTTTGTCCGATGGCGTCGAGTTCGTAGATGCCCTCCTTTTTGAGCAGGTTGATGAGGAAGGTAGGTGTTCCGGTGGCAAACCAGAAGTTTTCAAACTCCTTGCGGTCGAAAAACAGGTTTACCGATACGGGATTGTATACCTTTTCGCTCTGGTGATGAAAGCGGTAGCCGTTGTACCAGAAGCGGACTTGTTCCAGGAGCGCCTCTTGGGTCATGCCGAGGGTTTTGGCGGTATTTTGGATTTCCTCGGCGAAGTAGTGCTCCACTTCGGCCTGAGTGTATCCGAGCATGGTGGCGTATTCGGGGTGCATGGAAAGGTCGGTGAGGTTATTGAGGCCGGAGAAGATGCCGGTTTTGCTGAATTTGGTTACGCCAGTGAGGAACACCATCTCGAGCATGGGGTCGGCATCTTTGAGGATGGTGTAGAGTTCTTTTAGGATTTCGCGATTTTCTTTGGCCATCTCCATGTTGGTTCCGAGGTAATGGATGATGGGGGCGTCGTACTCGTCCACGAGCACCACCACTTTTCCGTTTTCGGACATTTTGGCGATGAGTTCTCGGAATTGGACGCCAATGCCTCGGGTGTTGAGGGAGAAGCCGTGCTGTGCGGCGATTTGTCGGAGTTCCTGTTCGAGGGCTTCGCGCAGGCCGAGGCTTTGGTAGGATATGGTGGTGAAGGAGAGTCGGAGTACTGGGTTTTTGCGGCTCCAGTCCCAGTTGTCGTGGATGCTAAGCCCTTCGAACAGTTGGCGGCTTCCGCTGTACAGTTCGGCTAAGGTGGAGATAGTCAAGGACTTGCCAAAGCGACGCGGGCGAGAGAAGAAGTAATACTTGCCACTTGAGGCCATCTGATACAAGTAGCGAGTCTTGTCAATGTACTTGTATCCGCCTTCAATAATACTTCTGAAGTCCTGAAGCCCAAGTGGGAGTTTTTTGGTCATGTGTGCAACGTGTTTGTAGAGCAAAGATAGGCATTGTATCGGGCGCAGATGAAAGACACTTGAACTGAAGGAGACGCTCGATTGTCCTTACTTTCGCAGCGTTTGGCAGGCTGTCGAACGCTTTTTGACCGCTAACATCCTATGCTCCGAGACATTCGCTCCATTTCTTTGCCCGACCTGGAAGTGCTGTTTACTTCTTGGAATGAGCCGCGCTTTCGCGCACGCCAGTTGTACGAGTGGCTGTGGGCCAAGGGTGTAACCGAGTGGGATGCCATGACCAACCTACCCAAGGCATTGCGTCAGCGCTTGCGCGAGCAATTCTCGCTGTACACCTTAACTGCTGACGCCGTACAGCACAGCGCCGACGGTACCATCAAGACCCGCTGGCTTACCCACGATGGACATCGCATTGAGAGCGTACTTATCCCAGTGCCAGAGGCTGAGCGCTATACAGTATGTGTGAGCACTCAGGTAGGTTGCAGCCTTACGTGCTCTTTTTGCGCTACGGGTCGCATGGGTCGCAAGCGCAACCTGACCGCCTACGAAATTTACGACCAGGTCGTGTTGGTTGGCCGCCAATGCCAGGAAGCGTACGGTTACCCGCTCACCAACGTCGTGTACATGGGCATGGGCGAGCCTTTGCTTAACTATGCCAACACTTTAGAAAGCGTGCGTCGGCTGACCGCTGCACCGCCAGAAGGGCTGGGCATGGGTGCGCATCGCATCACCATCAGCACGGCAGGCATAGCCAAGATGATCCGCCAACTGGCCGACGACGGCTACCGAGCTAACCTGGCACTGAGCCTGCACGCAGCCGACGATGCCAAGCGCAATACTATCATGCCCATCAACGAAAGCAACAACCTGGAGGCCCTCATGCAGGCGCTCGAGTACTTCTACGCCAAAACGCGCGGCCGTATCTCTTACGAATACATCGCCTTTGAGCGCTTCAACGACTCCTTGGCGGACGCCGCCCAGTTGGTGCGCCTATGTCGGCGCCGCTTTCCGGTGCGCGTCAACATCATCGAGTACAATCCCATCGAAGGTGCCTCCTTCGCCAAGTCTGAGGAGAAGCGCCTCAATGCTTTTGCCGCCTACTTGGCCAGTCATGGCGTTACGGTTACAGTGCGCCGCAGCCGAGGCAAGGACATTGACGCTGCTTGTGGGCAATTAGCCAACAAGTAAACTGGGTAATGCTACTTTCTTTTTGCCTCCGTAAGTTCTATCAACTTGACATATAGGCCCTCCACAGCACCATCTACTGGGTGGTCGCGACTGCCCCAGGTGATGCGTTGCGAGCGTTCTCCTTCCGTCCACTCTACGAAGCGATACAGGTTGCCTGGATGCGAGAACGTAGGCCGTTCTAAAAGTGTCAGGGCCTCGGCTTCCTGGAAGAGCTGGCGCGCCTTTCGGCGCGAGTGCTTTTTCCATTCGAGCGTTTCGTTTCTCAGGCCGGTGGTTTTGAACAGCTGACCGTTGGGTAGAAGCGTCCAGGTAGTAGTTTCGCCGGTGATGCCTCCGCCAAAGCCGAAGCGTAAGTGCTTAGTGGGTAGGTGCTCCAGGGTATATTTCGGCGTACATTGGGCAGTAACTAATAGTACGGTCAGCAAGAGTAAGAGTGTATTGTATGGTTTCCGCATAGAGGAAAGGTAGGTTTGTAACTCATGACGAGATATAAGCTTCCATGGGTGTAAAGGTAGTTACATGAGGGGAGGGGAGCGAAACATCCTACATTTGCTGCGTGTAAAAAACAGGCTCACCCTCGCAAATTGCCTTTCTAAGCCTATGTCCCAACTCATCTACGGCCATCATCCCGTGTCAGAAGCGCTTCGGGCGGGGCAGCCTGTGGAGAAGGTACTGGTGCAGCAGGGGCTGCGCGGCGAGGTAGAGCGTGAGATTAGGCATTTGGCGCGAGAACGCGGGGTGCCGATGCAGGTGGTGCCGCGCGAAAAACTGAACCGTCTGGTACGAGGGGCGCATCAGGGTGTGGTGGCGTGGCTGTCGGTGGTGGTGTACCAGTCATTGGAAGAGATATGGGCTACGCTGGAAGCATCAGGAGAGGTACCGCTGTTGGTATTGTTGGATGGCATCACAGATGTGCGCAACTTCGGGGCCATTTGTCGCTCGGCAGAGTGTGCGGGTGCACATGCGGTGGTGGTGCCGCAGTCGGGGGTAGCGCCGGCCAATGAAAAGGCGATGAAAGCTTCGGCGGGTGCCTTGGCGCGCATCCGCCTGTGTCGCGTGCGCAGCTTGTACTCGACGGTGGAGTGGCTTCAGGAGCGCGATGTGTACGTGGTGGCCACTGGGCTAGTGCCCGCAGCAAAGCCCATCTTCGAGCTGGACCTGACCGGCCCTACAGCCCTGCTCTTAGGTGCCGAAGGTGCCGGCTTGCCGCCCAAACTCTTACGCATGGCAAATGAAGTGGGCCGCATTCCGCAAGCTTCCGACTTCGACTCATACAACGTCAGTGTGGCGACTGGTATCTGCCTATACGAGACCCTGCGCCAGCGACTTGCGCACCGCGGAGCTTAGGCGGATTGCGGCCATGCCGGGCCGAAATGGAACGTCTTGCCTGACCCTCGCACATAAACATGAAGCAACTGCTACTGATTTGCACTGCACTATGCTGTGGCTGTATCAACTGCCAGACACCTCAGTATTTCATCACAGGCTATTACCCTAGCTGGCGCCTGAACGAGCAGAACCAATTCGTTCGGCCGACCTCCATCCCTTACGAACAATACGACATCGTCATTTTTGCCTTCCTGAATGTGGAAGCCGACGGCACACTGTCGCTTATTCGGCCCGAGCGCGAAAAACCGCTGCTGTTAGGCCCGGTGCGTGCCAATGCTCCTGAGGGCTACCTACGCGCCAAAGACTTGGGCGATGCTGCTCGACACCAGCCCGGCCAGCGCTTTGCCGACTACGCCCATCGGTCTCGCACGCGCTTTACCGTTTCTGTGGGCGGATGGGAACACTCCGCAAACTTTCCCATAGTAGCTGCCGACCCAATGCGGCGTGCCCGCTTCGCTGCCGAGTGTGTGAGGGCCGTGCGTCTGTACAATCTTGATGGCATTGATATTGACTGGGAATACCCCGGAGATGCCGCACGCGGTGGCACTCCCGCAGACCGAGACAACTTTACGGCATTGCTTCGTGAAGTGCGCCAAGGGCTTGACGCTGCCCGCCAACAGCTCGGGCGCGACCTGATGCTGACCATCGCCTGCGGAGCCGCACCCAAACACTTGGCTGCCATTGATTGGCCCAACACACACCGCCTAGTCAATGCCATCAACCTCATGACCTACTCCTTCTACGGCCAATGGGATGCCGTATCGAACCACAACGCCCCGCTCTTCCCGCCTGCCAATGCTACCCAGCCCGGCTATAGCTGCGCCGAGGCAGTGCAAACACTGCTGCTCTATGGCGTGCCGCCGGCCAAGATTAATCTCGGCCTGGCTTTTTATGGGCGTTCTTACCTGACCGTCGGCCTGCCAGGTCTACATGTACAGACCACTGGCCAGCCCGATAGGGAACGCTTTGCAAGAAATGCCACCACGCCACTCTACTACGAAATCGTCAGGCACCTGCGAAATGGCCACTACGACTACCGATGGGACGACACAGCCCAAGTACCTTACCTCATCGGGCTGGGCAGCAACGCCTCCTTCGTCTCTTTCGACGATGAGCGCTCTATCGCCCTCAAGGCGCATTACGTCCGCCTGCGGCAGATGCGCGGCGTAGTCATCTGGGACATTACCGGTGAGTACCAGGAGATCGAGCCAAAAACGCCCCTGACCAATGCCGTGCGGCGGGTCTTTTCGGGCCTCGAGTCAATGCCGCCAAGCCTACAGCAGCCGCGCATCTTTGCCTACCCCGCAACGCTACACAGCGGCTTCGTGCACCTCTTCGTCCATGCGCTTTCGCCCGGCCGCACAGAGGCGTACCTGCTCGACATGCAAGGCCGCACGCTCCACTTTGTGTCTTTTAGTAGCCTCGGCCACACCATAAACATGCGCAATTTGCCCAGCGGAACTTATCGCCTCAAAGCCCAGCTCGAGCGCTCTTCGGTCGCGGTGGAGTTTGTGATTGTGAAGAAATGATAGGGAAAACAGCAGCACGATACACGAGAGGCGCAGTGGATTGCTCCCCGTCTTCTCCACACATGGAGTAGAGTGTCGGCATGTCTGGCCGCCGTTCCGCCGCTACGACTGCACCGGTATGCCGATGTTTTTTTGGGAAAAATGGCTCTTGTGCCTTGGCTTGGCTCTGGCGCGGGTGGGTGGCTTGGGTGCCTTGGCTGTGGCTTGGCATGTGCTCGTCCCGCTCTTGGGTTTTAATAATGGCGCAGCCGCAATCGGTCGTCTCCGCGCATGGAGAGGTATCGGTGTGTGCCGGCAAAGTACACTGACAAGGCGGGTTAGGGCGGAGAGGTGCGCAGCTGCTGTGATGCCGTTATTACGGCCCCAAGTGGGCCACAGAACGCGCCTGCGGACAAACAGAAGACGCGCAGGTGGGCTATGGCCGAGAAGGGGCAAGCAGGGCTAAAACCCGTTTTCCCTCAAAAAAATGGAGGGCAGAAAGGGTGGTGAAGTGGTCAGCGTTCCGTTTGCAGTACAAAGGCGGCGAGCGCGTCGGCAATGGTTCGGTTATTTGCCAGTCGGGGCACTTTGTTTTGGCCGCCGAGTTTTCCCTGTGTTTTCATGTAGTTTCGGAAGGCGTCGCGCTGGAGGGTTCGGATGACTAACGGGCGTAGGATGCCGCCGCGCACGAGGTCGTCGTAGTAGATGTTTTGCTGGCGCATGCGGGCGTCTACAGCGAGGGCAAAGGCTTGGAGGTCGGCGGGTGGCTGGTCGAACTCGATGAACCACTCGTGATAGGGAAGGCCGCCTTCGGGCGGGGTGATTTGTGGGGCGACGGTGAACTCGACGATGCCCACGCCGGCCTGACGGGCCACAGGGAGGAGGGCCTCTTCGACTTCCTTGCCGATGACGTGCTCGCCAAAAGCGGAGATGAAGTGCTTGACGCGGCCGGTAACGACGAGGCGATAGGGGCGTGTAGAGACGAACTGCACAGTGTCGCCGAGGTCGTAGCCCCATAGGCCGGCGTTAGTGTGCAGGATGATGGCGTATTGTTGGCCGGCCTCAACGTCGCGCAGCCATAGGCGGGTAGGGTGGGGGGTGCCTACTTCGGCCACGGGGACGAACTCGAAGAACATGCCCGCATTGGTGTTGAGGAGGAGACCTTGGTGTGGGAAGGCGTCTTGGAAGGCGATGAATCCTTCAGAGGCGGGGTAGGTCTCTACAGAGTCAACGGGTGCGCCCACGAGGGCCTCGAGGACGGAGCGGTAGGGTTCGAAGTTGACACCGCCGTAAACGAAGACGGAATAGTTGGGGAAGATTTCGCGGATGGTGCGCTTGCCGGTGCGCTGGAGGAGGCGCTCGTAGTACATCTGTACCCACGGGGGTATGCCAGAGATGAGGCGCATGTCGGCGCGAAGGGTTTCGTCTACGATACGCTCCAATTTTTCTTCCCAGTCTTCGATACAGTTGGTTTTCCAGGAGGGGAGTTGGTTGGTGCGGAGCCAAGCGGGCACGAGGTGGTTGCTGATGCCGCTAAGGCGGCCGGTGGGGATGCCGGCTATTTTTTCGAGGGCGGGGCTTCCGGAGAGGAAAATCATCTTGCCGTCGAGCCAGTGGCCGTTGCCTGTGCGGGCGTAGTAGTTGAAAAGTGCGTCGCGGGCGGTGCCGAAATGAAGTGGAGTGCTTTCGCGACTCATGGGGATGTATTTGACGCCGGAAGTAGTGCCTGAGGTTTTGGCGAAGTAGAGGGGGCGCCCTGGCCAGAGGACGTCGTTTTCACCGGCCTTGATGCGCTCGATGTAGGGCTTGAGGGCTTCGTAGTCGCGAATAGGTACGGCTTGGGCTAGGTCTTCTGGTGTTCGGACGGCGGCGAGGTGGTGTTCTTGGCCGAAGGCGGTGCGTTGGCCGTGGCGGATGAGTTGCTGGAGTACTTGCTCCTGGTCAGCGATGGCGTTTTGGGCCATGCGGTCAATGCGGCGGGCAACGCGCTGGGCAAAGGGCCAAATGATGGTGGAACGGAAACCCATAGGGTGCTTTGGCTGAGAGGTATGAGTGGGAGGGTGGATGTGGGGCGATGGGTGTTAGTCGTAATAAATGACTTTGCGCAATAACCGCAAGCCTAAAGTCAGTTCTAAGGTGATGTTGCGGATGCGGCGTTCGGGGATGGTGATGCGTTGGCCAGGGTTGAGTGGGTCAATGACGTTGGGAATGGCGGGCTGGTTGTATTGGAGCAGGAAGTCTGGGTTGGCGGAGAACATCAGTTGCCCGCCTACGAGGTCGGAGAAGGCGAACTCGATACCGCCGCCGAGGGTAACGCCGGCTACCCAGCGATTGACGGCGCCTTCAAAGGGGTAGTATATCTGCAGGGCGGGGTTTTGGGTGCTGTTGAGTTGGCCCAGTTGTGTGCTTAAGGTGTACTCACCTCGCAGCCCCAGAGCGTAGAAGTACTTGCTGCTAGCGCCCCAGTCAAACTTCTGCTTGGCACCCAATGTCAGGGCGAGGTTGCGAAACTGAAACTCTTCGGTGAAGACTAGCAATGGGCTACCTACGCCCTGAAAAAAGGTGAAGCGGTTGGCACTGCCGCGAATGTGATAGCCTATTTGCGCAAATACGCTGTTGCGGTCGTCGTCATTGTTGACAGACTCAATGGCTAATACTGCGTGGTATTTGAAAAGGGGCTGGCGGTCGAACGAGTTGTCCCACCGCTGAAAGCCCATGCTGGGGCCTCCGCCCAGAACAAAAGCCGTGGATTGAGCTTTTAACTTAAGGCCGACTGTAAGCATCAAGGCTACCAGCGCCATTCTTGTGTAGGTGTGCATGCAAAGCGTTTTTGAGGAGCAAATTAAGAGTACTCTACCCAAATAGCTCCTTTTCTAAGGCGCTTTCTCGATGATGGCCTAACTTCGCCTGTTCTTAATTTACTTCGATTAAATCACTGCCAACATGACTTCCCCTTTCCCCAGGTTTGAAGATTTTGTTTATCAACGCCCTGATATTCAGCAAATCTCCGAGAGGTTTTACCAGTTCATCGGTGCTTTCGAGCAGGCCTCCGATGCAAAAGAGCAAATACAGCTCCTAGAGCAGATCAACGCCTTGAGGCGGCACTTTAGCAGCATGTACAACCTCTGTTACGTGCGGCACACGGCGGACACGCGCAGCGCTTTCTACGAGAAGGAGAACAGCTACTTTGACAGTGCCCTGCCTCAGTTTGAAGCTTTGGGCAATCAGCTCTACCGCGCTTTGCTGGCCTCGCCTTTTAAGCGTGAGCTGGAGACGCACTACGGTAGCCATTTGTTTGTGTTGGCCGAACTGGCACTGCGTACCTTCAAGCCTGAAATTGTGGGGGATTTGGAGGAAGAGAATACTCTTTCCTCCGAGTACATGCAACTCAAGGCTAAGGCCAATATCGAGTTCGAGGGACAGACGTACAACCTAAGTAGTCTGGTGCCATTGGAACAATCGGAACATCGGGACACGCGACGTCGCGCCGCAGCTGCGCGATGGGCTTTTTTTGCCCAGAACAGCGAGCGCCTCGATGGCATCTTTGACAACATGGTGCGCGTGCGGCACCGCATTGCCCAAAAGTTAGGGGCCGAAAACTTCATCTCCGTTGGCTACGCGCGCATGCGCCGCTCTGACTATACGCCAGAAATGGTGGCGGCCTTTCGTCAGCAGATACGGGAGCACATCGTGCCTTTGGCATCGGCGCTCTACGAGCGGCAGCGCCGGCGCTTGGGGCTGGAACGCCTTTACTACTATGATGAGGATTATCTTTTCCCAAGTGGCAATCCCAAGCCAAAAGGTACGCCTCAGGATATCATAGACAGCGCCGCTCAGATGTATCGGGAAATGTCGGCCGAGACAGATGCCTTTTTCCAGTACATGCTGGGAGCGCACTTGCTCGACCTCGTCAATCGGCACGGAAAAGCTACGGGCGGCTACTGCACATATATACCTGCCTATGAGGCGCCCTTCATTTTTTCCAACTTCAACGGCACCAGCGGCGATGTGGACGTGCTCACTCATGAAGCGGGTCATGCTTTCCAGGTGTGGTCGAGTCGGCATTTAGGCATAGAAGAGTACTATTGGCCCAGCAGCGAAGCGGCTGAAATTCACTCCATGAGCATGGAGTTTTTCGCTTGGCCATGGATGCACCTGTTTTTTGGGGAGCAGGCGGAGAAATACCGCTTCATGCACGTGAGCAGCGCCATACGCTTTTTGCCCTATGCCGCAGCAGTGGACGAGTTTCAGCACATTGTCTACGAGAAACCCCACCTGAGTCCAGAGGAGCGCAAGCAAGTGTGGCGCCAGTTGGAAGCCATCTATCTGCCTCACCGTGACTATGAGGACAATGCCTTTCTGTTGGCCGGTGGCTTTTGGCAAAAGCAAAGCCACATCTACAGCTCGCCTTTCTACTACATTGACTATGCACTGGCCCAGATTTGCGCTTTTCAGTTCTGGAAGCGCAGCCGCGAAAACCGCGAGGCCGCCTGGGCTGACTACGTGCGCCTGTGCCGCGCGGGGGGAAGCCTCTCTTTTCTGCAGCTCGTCCGTGTGGCTAATCTCCGCTCGCCCTTCGAGTCAGACTGTGTCTCTTCGGTCATCGAGGAGATACGGCAGTACTTGGACAGTGTGGATGAGTCGGCTCTCTAATTTTTTTGGGCCAGACGCTTGTGCGTTTTTTGGAGACGCACATACCTTTGCCCTCGCTTTTGAGCCAACGCCTCATTAGCTCAGTTGGTTAGAGCGGCGGACTGTTAATCCGTAGGTCCTAGGTTCAAGTCCTAGATGAGGCGCCAAAAACAGAAAAGCCCTGTCGGAAAAAATTTGACAGGGCTTTCTTCATTGTTTAACCAACGGTTCTTCTGGGCTCCAAGGAGAGCATATATCATCCATTTTGAAACGGGATGACAACAAGCGCTCAGTTGAGCAGGCCAGGTATGACCAATTGGAACAGGGGGATGCGCACCTCGAAGAGTTCACCAGTGTCTAAGCGGCGCATGAGGTAAGAGCCGCTCATGGAACCCATCTCGGTATCAAGGTCGCAATAGGAGCTGTATTGGTGCGACTCACCAGGAGCGATGATGGGCTGTTGGCCTACGACGCCTCGGCCTTCCACGATGCGCATTGCCCCGCCAGCGTTCTTGATAACCCACCGACGGCTAAGGAGCTGTACAGTATGCTTGCTGCCATTCTCAATGGAAATCTGGTAGCCAAAGATGAACTTGCCGTATAGCGGATTGGACTGCTTAGGCAAATAGCGCGCACTGGCTCGAACAGTAATGTCATGAGTGGTGAGGGCTTCCATGATGCTGGGCTGTTGATTTGCGGCAAAAATCGGGATACGAAACCAAATAGGGCAATCATAGTTGTGTTTAATCGGCATATTACTGCTGGCCAGCGTCATGACGCATCCCATTACAGTGTAGCTTGTTTTCATCAATTCGAAAGGGTACACATTTTCCGGTGAGGGCTGTTTCCCAAACTACTTGTGCTAAGTGTCGGCGTGGCTCGAAATCACGCCGACACTAACACGCCACCGCCCTTACCGAGGCCGTTTTTTGGGAAAAACGACTCCAGCACTTCGGCCTGGCTTTTGGGCGCGCCTGCACCTGCGGAGCTCCGGCTTGGGCCTGGGCATATGCCCGTCTCGCCCTGGGGTCTTAATAACGGCGTATCGGCATCGGAGAGGCGCCGTTATTAAGACCCCAGGGCGAGAGGCTGCTGTTTCGCGATTATTAAGGCCCGAAAGCGGGACGAAAACACGCCCGGGGCCAAACAGGAGCCGCGCGCCCAACTACTACGCCCGCAGCAGCCGCTCCGAAGCCGGCAGCCGTTTTTTCACCCCAAAAAAACGGAGGTGAGAAAGGCGATAGAGGTAACAAGTGGCCGGTTCTACTTTTCACACGACTGCACCAGGTGAGGTTTGTCATCGAAGTAGTGGGCCTTTCGGACGATCTGGAAAATTGCAATTCATCAAGGTAAGAGCATAATAACTTAATGTAATGAAGGCCCAAAGTTTTGGCTAAAGATGCAGCAGGAACTTACCGAAAGGGTAGATCGTTTATTATAACAGAAAAGTCGCATTATCCTCGCCTTCTTTTTTGGTAGATGGCGAAAGGCCAGCCCCTTAATCTGTCTAATAAATCCCGAGGTTTCTTACATGTGACTTTCCTGCCGTTAGTGTGCAGGGTGGGCGCCTCCCAAGCATTCACCCGCCAGGGGCATTCCCTGGCACAAATGTGTATTACCATGATCGAGGCTTCTGTTTTCAACACTCTGTTCTTCTTTGGTGCGCTGTTTTTCTTGGCAACGGCAGGTATCACCTTGATATCTCACGTGGTCAGGGTCATCAGGGAGTTACTCCGCGCAGTATTTAGTAGCTGTCTGATTTTGCTCTTCCTTATATTTTTTGTTGCGTTTTCTATCACAGCCTGCTAAGCACGTTCTTGCAAGAGCGCATGATTAGCACTCATAGAGCGCATAAAGAGCGGTGGCCTTTTACGTCGTCGTTTTTCTCGTTTTTTGCGCCCTAAAAAGTCATTCATGCGCGTGCTGAAGTTTGGCGGCACCTCCGTAGGTACGCCACAGGTGATCCAGGATTTGCTGCTGCCGGTACTGGTATCGTATCACCAGCAAGGCAAGGAGTTCACGGTTGTATTTTCTGCCTTTTCCAAGGTTACAGATGCCCTCATTGAGGTGGCCCATCGCGCTGGCCAGGGGGATGGTACTTACGTGTCGCTGTTGGAGAAGTTGCGCCAGCGTCATGCAGAAGCGACGGCGTTTTTACTCAGTGCAGAAAATCGGGCGGCGGCAGAGGCGTCGCTGAATGGGCACTTTGAGGACTTGGCCAATGTGCTGTACGGCATCTATTTGCTGCGAGAGGTTTCGAAGCGCTCGCTGGACTTTGTAGTGAGCTTTGGCGAACGCAACTCGGCGCTCATCCTGACGCACGCCATGCGGCAGGCGGGGCTGCCAGCGGAGTACTTGGATGCGCGCAGGGTCATTCGGACGGATGACCACTTTGGTCAGGCGCGGGTGCATTTTGAGCAAACCAATGCGCTCATACGAGAGCATTATGAGCAACACCCAGGCACTATCCAGGTAGTTACGGGCTTTATTGGCAGCACAGAAGACGGCCTGACTACGACGCTGGGGCGCGGCGGCTCCGACTACACGGCGGCCATTGTGGGCGCAGCGCTGGAGGCAGAGGCCATCGAAATCTGGACAGATGTGGATGGTGTGCTGACTGCAGACCCGCGGCGGGTGAAAAAGGCCTTTACCCTGCCCGCCATGACCTATCAGGAGGCCATGGAAATGAGCCATTTTGGTGCCAAAGTTATCTATCCGCCGACTATCCGGCCGGCCATGGAGAAGGGCATTCCGCTGTACATTCGCAACACATTCAACCCCACCTTCGAGGGTACCTATATTGGGCCATCTGTGCCAAACGGGCAAGGGCAACCGCCAGTAAAAGGCATCTCGAGCATTAACCAAATTAGCCTGCTCACCCTGGAGGGCGGCGGCCTGTTTGGCGTGCCTGGCATTGCAGCGCGCCTATTTCGGGCCATGGCGCGCGAAGGCGTCAATGTGGTACTGATTACGCAAGGCTCCAGCGAGAGCAGTATCACCTTTGCGGTGTCGCCCCAACAGACGCAGCAGGCGCAGCAGGCGCTGGAGCGCGAGTTTGCTTACGAGATACGCAGCGGTTCCGTAGAGCCGCCTCGGGTCGAGCGCGATTTGGCTGTTGTGGCGGTAGTGGGTGAAGGCATGCGCTACACACCCGGTATTTCGGGGCGCCTGTTTCAGGCTTTGGGCCGCAATGGCATCAATGTCGTAGCGATAGCCCAAGGCTCCAGCGAGCGAAACATCTCGGTAGTGGTGCCATTGGAAGACGAGATCAAGGCCCTTAATGCTATACACGAGGCCTTCTTCCTGTCCGACACTAAAAGCTTGCACCTGTTTATCGTAGGCACGGGACTTATCGGGAGCGCATTACTGGAGCAGATTCGGCGTCAGGCGAGGTTCTTGCGCGAGCGGCGGCGTTTGGAAATTAGGGTTGTTGGCTTAGCCAATAGCCGCCGAATGCTATTTGAACAAGAAGGTATAGATCTAGAACAGTGGAGGGCCGCCTTGGAACAGTCGTCGCAACCTTTCTCAATGGCAGGTTTTGTGGAGCAAATGGAGCGACTGAACCTGCCTAATGCGGTTTTTATTGACAACACCGCTGCAGAAGAGGTAACGCGCTACTATGACCGCATGCTGGAGGCAAGCATTTCGATCAGTACGCCGAACAAGCTGGCCACTTCAGCGCCCTGGGAGCGATACCAGCAGCTAAAGCGCATTGCTGAGCGGCGCGGTGCTCTGTGGCGCTACGAGACTAATGTAGGTGCCGGCTTGCCCATCATTAGTACCCTCAACGACCTGATCCACTCGGGCGACCGGGTGCTGCGCATTGAAGGCGTGCTTTCGGGCACTCTTTCTTTCCTGTTCAACCACTTCACCGAAGGGTGTCGGTTCTCTGAAATTGTCAACGAAGCACGACAACGAGGGCTTACAGAACCCGACCCGCGCGAGGATTTATCTGGTGCTGACGTGCGGCGAAAGGTACTCATCTTGGCGCGTGAAGTGGGCCTCCCCTTGGAACTGGACGACATCCCAGTGGCGCCGTTGTTGCCTGCCGTTTGCTACGAGGCCCCTTCGGTAGAGACTTTCATGGAGGAACTGCGCCGACACGATGACTACTTCGAGGCTTTGCGTGCGGAAGCTGCGCAGCAGGGGCGAGTATTGCGCTGGGTAGCCTGCGTGGAAGATGGAAAGGCCAGTGTCGGCTTGCAGCGCGTAGGTCCAGAGCATCCTTTTTATGGGTTGAGTGGCAGCGATAACATGGTCGTTTTCACCACTGAGCGCTACTTTGAGCGGCCCTTAGTTGTGCGCGGCCCTGGTGCTGGCGCCGAGGTTACTGCTGCAGGGGTCTTTGCCGAAGTCATCGGCATGAGCGCAGCCCTCAGTGCCAGAGGATAACAGCAGTAAAGAATGACATTTGTCCTTTAGTGGCTCGGCCGGAGCGGCAAGCTCACAGGTATTTCCACAGCGCGTAAGCGCCGCCGTTCATTCAGGCGGACGTTGCGGTGTTTGAACAATTGCTTTAGGCCAAAGCCTACGACCACGCCGGTGCTAGAGATAATGGCTGTCTGAGCAGTAAGCGGATAGTTATCGAATACAGCACCAATGAGCGAAAAGCCAGCCCAGGAAGCGCCAAAAATCATAAGCATAGGCCCAGAGGCGCGTACTAAGCTGGGGTATTCGAGCCGGACGGCCTCTATGTCTGAGATGGCCCAGAAACGCCCGTCGAAGGCTACGCGCTGCGAGTCCATGCGCACATCCGTAATGAGGGAATGCCGCCACACCGGGTCGCCTTTAAAGCGATAGGTAAGCTCATCGCCTGCGTAGAATTTTTCTGTACGCGCCCGGTTGGCTTTTTCCAACTGAATAAATTTCTGGCCGAAAGCCGCAGTGGCTATCAAGGTAAGTGCGGCTGTAAGCATGGCGTTTCTAAGCTGCATAATTTCAATGCGGTTTGAAGGCCCAAATCTACGCTGTCTGTGCCAGGGCCACATGCGATGAAAAAGCCCACATGAGCTAATGATATCTTTCAAGCTGTTGGGTAAAGCAAAGGATTGTGGCGCAAGTGTTCATCTTCTTTTTTCCGCATCTCAGCCTCCTGGGCTTCTGTTTCATCTCTATATCCGGCCAGATGTAGCAGCCCATGCACCATGACGCGGTAAAGCTCGTGTTCGAACGGTATACCGTACTGTTGAGCATTATCGCGTACGCGCTCTATGCTGATGAATACATCGCCATGTATGGCCCCTGGGGTGTAGGGAAAGGTAATGACGTCGGTGTAGTAATCGTGTTGGAGAAACGCCACGTTGACCTGGCGCAGATACTCGTCTGAGGTGAAGATATAGGTCAGCTCCAGTAAAGGTACATCCTCTGTCTGTGCTACCTTGCGGAGCCATTCTCGAATAGGCGTTTCATTAGGAAGTACAAAATCAGTCTCTTCCGAACAAAAGACGACGCTTCCCTGCTCGAGACTTTCGAGTGGAGCTTCAAATATCATGGTGAAAAAGTGAAAGCTCTACTCTGTGGAGTCAATTTTAAAGCACATTTCCACCGTTCGGCCACCTTGAATAAAGCGACACTTGTCGCTCAGGCGCTTCATAAGAAAAATGCCGCGCCCTCCACATTGCTCGAGGCGTTCCGGGCTAGTAGGGTCTGGTACCTGTTCCGGATTGAACCCCGGTCCTTCATCGGACACTCGAATGGAGAGTACGTTCTTCTGCTGGCGAAGCGAGATGGACACGCGTTTGGTACAATCACCTTGATTGCCGTGCACCATGGCGTTGGTTACTGCCTCCGTAAGACTGAGCAGGATGTCGTCGTAGAGTTCTCGAGACAAGTTCAGCCGGCAAGCAACATCCCGAACAAGTGGTTCTACTTGGCGCACATTCTCTGGATTGGATGGCAGCGTCAGGTTTTTGTGTAAGTTGCTCATTAGCAAGTCGTGATGTGTTAACCCTGACATTTGGCTTGGAGAGAAGATTAAACGAAAACAGCCGCAAGTTAAGGGTTTATTAAGGATTTTGCAAGCCTTTTTGACAACTTTTTTTATTAACGGCAATTGTGGACGATTTTACGGCGGCAAGTAACACGTTTTCGGCAGCAAAGTTCACGCGTCTTCAGATTGATTTTCGTCATTTTCGGAGGTGCCATTACTGTAGAGAAAACGAATATTTCGTTTAAGCCCTTCAAATTTTGTCCGCTTAACTGCTGACTTTCGGAAGAGTTTCTGAAAGACTTCATGGGTGAGTTCGATCCACGCTTGTTTAGGCATGTTCAGCAGGTCAGGGTGAGGTTCGAATGCCGGCTCCTGGTGTCGGCGAGCGAAGCGGTTCCAGGGGCATACTTCCTGGCAGATGTCGCAGCCAAACATCCAGTTATCCATTTTTCCTCGAAATTCTTCGGGTATATCGTCCCGTAGTTCGATAGTGAGGTAGGAGATGCACTTGGAGGCATCGAGCCAGTAGCCGTTGAGGCTGATGGCCTCTGTTGGGCAAGCGTCAATACAGCGGCGGCAGATGCCGCAATGGTCGCGCATAGGCGAGTCATAGGCGAAGGTGAGGTCGCAGATGATTTCGGCCAGAAAAAAATAAGAGCCTGCCTTAGGGTGAATGGTTAGCGTGTGTCGGCCGTTCCAACCGATACCAGCGCGGCGCGCCCATTCGCGCTCGAGCACGGGAGCGCTGTCCACAAAGCAACGGCCGTGAATGTCGCCAAACTGCTCCTGCATGTAGTGGAGCAGCCTTCTCAGGCGCTCTTTTACTACGTGGTGATAGTCCTCTCCGTAGGCGTACTGGCTGATTTTAGGTGCGTTTGGGTCTTTCTGTTTGTCGGGATTGTGGTAGTTGTAGGCCAAGCAGATAACGCTTTTTGCACCAGGCACCAGTTGGGTAGGGTCAATGCGGAGGTCGAAGTAGTTTTCCATATAGGCCATTTTGCCTTGGGCACCTTGGCGCAGCCAAGCTTCCAGGCGGCGAGCTTCATCGTCCAAGCGTTCGGCCCGCGCAAAGCCGACGAAGGAGAAACCCAGCCGATAAGCTTCTGTGCGTACTAACTCCGCCCGACGCTCTGCAGTCATGTGGCAAAATTACGCACGCTCGCAGCGCTCGATGGCCGAGCAATTGTCCAGTAGCAAATTGCCCCGGTATGGGCGAAATACTCCTGGCGCATAGTAGGCTTCCAGGATGATATACTCCATAGCATGGTTGGGCACGAACTGCAGTGTGTAGCGCTGCCATTGTTTATTCGAAATGACTGGTGAAGAGGTCAGCAGCTGTTTCTTGTTAGGCCCATCGCTGCCCCATACGCGCAATCGCACGGGCAAATCATAGCCTACATACCTATCGCTGTGCGACAAATAAATGCTAAAGGTGTAGCACACGTTAGGCCTTAACGGCGAAGGTAGCTTTTGAGCGATGTCCTCGCAAGAACCGTCCTCACGCGTTACAAGCGCCAGAAACGACAGGCCATCTTGAGGCGGCAGTTGGACGCCCCACGCCCCGGGCATGATGTCGGGAGTGCTTCCCAGCCCTACGGTTATCCATCCGCTGGGCACTTTCGAAGGCCCGGGGCGCTCTTCAAAAGAAGGGTTTTTCAGCACAATTTTCTCATCGGCGCGCTGAAAGCTGAGGCTTGCCCTGCCTGCCAAAGATAGGGCTGTCAGCAGCAACGATAGCCATGGTGCTCTCATAGATTGACCTTTTTCAGGTGGAAAGTGCCCTTCATCGCAACAGTGTAACCGTGCCACTCTTGATGCGTTCCTCTCCTTTGCATCGGTATCGCAAGCGGTAGAGGAATACACCCGCATTCAGCGGCTGCCCTTGGAAGGTGCCGTCCCACATGTCGAAGACCGAAGCTGCTTCAAAAACCCGCCCGCCCCAGCGGTCGAATATTTCGAAAGAAATAAAGTCATCTACTGAATAAGGGTTGCTAATGCCAAATAGGTCATTTCGCCCGGGTGAGGAAGCCGGAGTGAACGCATTGGGCAGAAATATGAGGTTACAGTCCAACGTATCCGGGTCAATCACCTTGACGTTGAGCGTATCGTATGCTGTGCAGCCCTGGTGGAAAGCACTCAGGCGATACGTAGTACTTACCGTGGGTGTAATGACAGGCTCTGCAGCATTAGGGTCAGAAACGGTATTGCCGGGCGACCAAAGAAGGTTTTGGGTGCAGGTCGGGTTAGTGCGCACCTGAAAAGAGTTGCCCAGATAGATGATGGTATCACCGGTCAGGATGCGGTCTGGGCGCACGTAGAGCGCGCCGATGTCGTCTTGAGTTAAGGCGCGGCTGTAGATGCGCAGCTCATCAAATTCTCCAAAGAAATGCTGGTCTAACAAGCAAACTGGCTCGCCCACTTTGAGGATGGCGCTTGAGCTCAGGTCGAGGCGCGTAGAGGTGTTTCGACGGTCTTGCAGTACGCCGTTGATGTAGAGAGAATGCACAGTATTGTTTCGCGTCAATACCACGTGCTGCCAGCAAGCCGTAGGGTCTAGATCTGCTGTCAGGGTAGTGAAAAGATCCTGGTTTTGCGTCAGGCCAGCGCTGATCTTGCGGCTTTTGGGATTATAGCGTATCCACAACGCCTTGACGGAAGGGCTACAGGTCTCTTGTTTGGACAGGATGACCTGCGAGCCACCCGCGTTGGGGTTGACCGGCCCGGGTTTGAAGTAAAAACTGATGGTAAAATCGCTCAGCGTGAATACGTCGCTTAGTGGGCCAACGAAGAAGATGGCATCGCCATTCCCATCGAGAAAGATGGCGGAGTCCAGCACTCCGCAATGACAGGACGGGGCACCCACGAAGGCGCCTGTGGAGCCGTTGCCGCTCTCATCCTGAGCCTTGCATTCTCCGAAGGGAAAAAAGGCCACTAATTTCTCCTGGATATTCTGGGCAGATGCCGCGGCGTACCAGCCGCACAAGAGGCACAACAGAAAAAAGCGCATGTGTGTACTCGTTTTTTTAGAAAAGACAAACGCCCCCTATGAGGGCAAAGTATGCTCAAAGGCTGCCTGGCAGCCGCTTGTGCGCAATGTTAAAAGCGAAAGTGCACCAAGTCCGCAAATTGCTGTACGCGCTCTTTGATGAGGTCATCGTTAAGCTCCAACAGCCGCTCTACGCTGAATTTTTCCACACAAAACGACGCTAACGCAGAGCCGCAAATCACGGCGCGGCGCATGTTATCCATAGATAAATCGCCTGTGCGCGCTATCCAGCCCATAAAACCACCGGCAAACGTATCGCCAGCCCCCGTGGGGTCGGTTACTTCTGCCAGTGGAAGCGCAGGCGCGTAGAACAGCTCCTCGCCGTGAAAAAGCAAGGCCCCATGTTCTCCTTTTTTGATAATGAGAAAACGAGGCCCTATGCGCAGGATGGCGCGCGCTGCCTTGACCAGAGAGTGCTCTCCAGACAGCTGGCGCGCTTCCTCGTCATTGATGGTCAGCACATCCACCCGCGCGAGCACCTGCTGGAGATCATCCCAGGCAGTGTCCATCCAGAAGTTCATCGTGTCCATGGCAATGAGGTGTGGGCGGCTTTCTAATTGCTCCAACACCCGCAGCTGAACGCGAGGTGTGAGGTTGCCCAGCATCAAGTATTCTGCTTTCCGATAGTCGGGTGGAAGCACCGGGTCAAAGTCTGCCAGCACATTCAGTTGCGTCTCCAGTGTGTCCCGCAGGTTCAGGTCCCGATAATATTTCCCAGCCCAAAAGAAGGATTTCTCCCCCCGCTTGATTTGTAGCCCTTCCAAATCGGCTCCGCGTTGTTCTAATGTCTGGAGCATCTCCTCGGGAAAGTCATCTCCTACTACCGACACGATGCGAACCGGCCGAACAAAATAAGAGGCCGCCAGGGAAATATATGTACATGCTCCACCCACCACGCGCTCTGCTCGCCCAAAGGGTGTCTCAATGTCGTCAAAAGCGACGGTTCCAACGGCAACTAAACTCATGAAAGAATGCTGGTTGAAAATGTCTTTTACATCGCGCAAAGATGCGAAAGGACATTGCCGCACCAATGACGCAGTGTAAAAAACCTCTCTTGCTGTCGTCCTGAAGGCCAAAGCCACCGCTCCTTTACTCCCATCGCTCTCTTCGCCAGGATAGCGCAAACATGGCGGCGTTGAAGAGCAGGAAAAAGCCGTTGTTGGCCCAGGAGAAAAAAATGACGTTCTCTATATGGCTCAAGTCGAGGGCGTAGATCAAAAATACCTGAAAGGGTAGCGCTAACGGCACGTAAAAGCGATTGAGCGCTAGCCATGCCCGTGCCGTGCACATTTGGTACACCACTGCAGCCAATTGGCCTGTGGCGCTGGCCATTAGGAAGGTCAGCAAATGCTCCGACAGCCCGGAGTATTGCTCGCCCAAAATCCACAATAACGACAGAGGGTGCCACGCTGCCCACACCAACACAGGGCTGATGAGAAGCAGCGCCGCTCCAAGGGTTCGTAACGCTTGCCGCATGACGCGCTGCCCTGTGCGCGCTTTGGCTAAATCAGGCAAAGTATAGTTGGCCACAAAAGCATGAAAAATGCCGAACAATACACCCAAACGCCCCAGGGCGCCTATCTCGGCCAGTTGCTCTGCTGACGAAAACCACGCGCACAGCAGTATCGTTATCTGCCCTTCAAACGACCAGTATAGCGTCCGCACCGCGTTGGCCCGCGCCAAGTGCCGCATCTCGCGCAGATAAGCCGCTTCCTTGTGTGGGTGTGTTGCTAACAATGGCCTTGATGCTTGCGTGTGCCAAATGTAAATCAGCCCCAGACAGAGCACTATCCAACCCACTATTACCCACAGTGGAGTGCCAACCCACAATAGCACTAATACACCAGACATCTTCAGCCCGGCAGCCAATAGCTCATTGCGCAACAGCAACCCCACTAACTGCCCTAGCTGCAATGCAATGGCGTAGAAATTAGCCTGCATCTGCACCCATGCCGCTATCAGCACCAACGCTGTCAGGGCTGTGGTTTCAGCCATACCCAAGCCTATGCGTGGAAATTGCCATAAGCAATACACCGCAAAAGGCGTTGATAACCAAAACCCAATGCAGTTGCGCAGCCATTGCGCTGAGTTGAGCACCGCCCTGAGCGCCACCCCGTCGGGCCAGACGCGCCCACCGATGCCCAATACTGCCGAGGTCAGCCCCATGTTGCTTGCATTCACAGCAATGGCCAACAGCGAAAACACCAACGAATACACAGCGTAATCGCTCTTGCCCAGTCCTCTGACCAGCATAAAACCTGTTAATGCATTCAGGCCTGTCAGGGCCAGCTGCCCGGCCACAAATCTCCACGCTCCCAGGCGCTGTTGGGATGTACTACTCCCTCCTTCAGACACGCTATTTTTCTTTTCGGGCAAAGAAAGTAAACTCTTCCACAGCGCTGTAGCAGAACCAGACATGTACTTCATCGGACCGGTCTTGGGTTGTTTCTGTTAGTGTGCAGTGCCAACTCGATTACATGCATTGCAATAAATCTTTTCTTTACTACTTGCATAGAACAGGAGGTTTGCTCGATGTAAAGCTGGGCCGCCACAGGGCTGGCTGCTACTTAATCCACGTGTTTCCCGATGACCTTCCCTTAAAAGAAAAATAAATTTCTACGTACCACCTCTTCAGCCAATTCTATTGCCTGACCGGCGCCGTGTAAATGTTAAAATTTAGAATTACATTTTTTATCAAAAAAATGAGCTTGTAGTCTCAAAAAAAATCCTATACTTTCGCCTCACTAAATAATAACCAGATGTGCACTGCAACACCACAAAAAAATTAAGTGCCATACCAATGAAATCTGCGTTGGAAACACTAATCAATAATAAATTTTTATATATTATGTTTTACCAAAAACTTTGTTTCGTGCGGGGCTAAA
>FWPU01001487.1_pt1 | contig 69620 bp, 56 predicted proteins | sample 2228361 | NCBI WGS metagenome assembly FWPU01 (sample SAMEA103939777, study PRJEB20133) | metagenome
ATATTGAAGAGATGGAAACGAGGAAAATCAGCCCGACTAATAGACTCCTTAGAAATCTCATGTTTTACCTCCTTTTTTAATATTACATTTTTTTCTATCTCATGCAAAATATAAAACATCTATAGAATATATAAGGACCGTGAGCACCTTCTTTTAGACAAAATCGAGTGAAGGGATGTGAGATAACCCCACTCTTCTCATTCTTCTTAAGATAAACATCTCTCCATCCATAATATCCATAAGTATCTCTCCAGCTTTCGTATCTGTAAACAGTTTTCCATCCTTCGTATTTGTAAACTGATTTCCAGCCATGGTAACCATAGAAGTCCTTCCAGTTTTTGCCTTTGTAACTGTAATAATCGCTCATTAAGGGCGGAATAACCAAAAACAGAATAACTAAAAGATATATTATTCTTTTCATCTCAAACCTCCATTTTTTGATATCAAAAAATATGCCAGAAAATGATCTTTTACTGAAAAGGAATTTTCTAAAAGATATGTCCTCTTTTCAATACGATTGTCTATTTTAGGCATCTAAACTCTTTAATTCTTCTCAGCCAGCTCAAATAAAAAGGAAATTATTGCTAAGCCCTCCTTTCCTGATACAGGATCTCCTGGCCTGAAATAACCTGTTTCTTTAAGCTCCATTATTCCATGTCCCACCACTTTCTCAATGACCCCCCTCAGAGCATGCTCTACTGGAATATCCTTAATCTCTGGTTTTTTATAACCAAGTTTATTAAAAATTTTCTTCCCAAACCTTTCCAGCACATCAGCTAATCTGTAAATCGCTACTGCTAAATCCTGACGAGAGACCAAATTCTCAGGATAAAAAGCATGGTTTGGGTAAACATCCATTATTTCAAGGGAAGTGACCTGAAATATAAAATTCTTAGCCCAATGATTTGAGATATCTATAATAATCGGAGGCTTTATGTAAAAATCTATAAAAAATTTCTGGAATTTCACTGAAATGAGCCCTGCAAGATCTCCCCTTGTAATTGCCCTCTTATTTGGTAGCTCCTTCCAGGTGTCAGGTATTTTCATAGATAGAACCGCATTTTCTGCCCTGCTTAAAAGTTCTTTTATTTCCTTATCCTTAGGGTCAAACTGGCTTAGCTCTTGAAATATATCCAAAGCCCGTTCGTAATTTTCATTTTTTAAATAGAGTTCACCGAGTTTCTTCTTTACAGAGAGATTGCTTGGCTGAGCCCTGGATACTATCTCAAGATGAGAGATGCACTCATGACCTTTTCCGATTTTCTCATATAGCTCAATTAATCTTAGTCTAATCTGTATAAGTTCCGGAGAATAAAAAAGAACTTCTTCCAGGGTATTGATTCCATTCTCCATATCACCTTTTAATAAATATTCATCAGCTTTTTTCAGAAGTTTCTCGGTATTATTTGCTTTCACTCTTTCGAACCTGAGTTTTACATTTACATTCTGAGGATTTAAATTGCTGGCAATCCTCCATTCTGAAAATGCTCCTTTTGAATCCCCTTTTTTCTCAAGAACTTGAGCAAGACCCACATGAGGAGAGGAATTCTCATTTTTTATGCTAATAGCTTTTTTAAACCATAACTCTGCCTGCTCAAGATTGTCCATGAGAAGATAAGAATATCCAGTGGAAACAGATGTAAAAAAAGAATTTTGATCCATTTTTTTCAACCTTAAATAAGCCTTCCTGGCTTTTCCTTGCTCAATTAGTTTCCATATTTCATTGAATTCTTCTTTCTGTGAAGTTGGTAGCTCAAGAACTGTCTCCTCAGGCAATCTTTCTATAATGTAAATCTCTCTAACAGTGGGCACGCAGGAGATTACAAAAAGGATTATGAAAGCTTTTAAAAACACTCTCCTCATTCTATCCTCCAAGATTCAACATAAAATCATCGAACAACTCGGGTTTTGCACCCATCTTAATTCTTATTTTTGATCCATTCTCGCTCTTTTCAAGCAAAAAACCAAACTTGTATAACTCTTTCAAAATCCCTCTTTTTTCAATGGGAATTTCAATATGATAAAGTTTGATCTCCTTAAAAAGTTTTACGTTTATCAACTGAAGAAGGTCTTCGATTCCATCTCCTGTCTTTGCAGATATAAAAACTGTTCCTTCCGAAAGCTTGTTTTTCTTTAAGAATTCATCCTTATTCTCAAAAAGATCTATCTTGTTAAACACATTTACAACCTTCTCTTTATTTACTCCCAATTCCACAAGAATCTCTTCCACTGCCTTCATCTCTCTCTCACGATTTTGTGTGGAAAAATCTATGATGTGAAGAACAAGCTCCGCTTCTTGAACCTCTTGAAGTGTTGCTTTAAAAGCAGCAACAACTTCTACTGGCAGTTTTCTTATAAACCCCACTGTATCAGAAAGCAAAAAGTAGAAACCAGATGGAAGGAAGACCCTCCTGAGTAAAGGATCAAGAGTTGTAAATAGAAGGGAGGAGGTCTCCGAGTCTTCCCTTGTGAGATAATTAAATAGGGTTGTCTTTCCTGCGCTGGTGTAGCCAACAAGAGATACAGTAGGTATGGAGCTCTCCTTTCTCCTTTTCCTCTGCATCTCTCTCCTTGCTCCCGCTTCTTCTATTTCCTTTTTTATAATGGATATTCTTTTCTTTATTCTTCTCCTATCATATTCTAATTTTTTCTCTCCAGGCCCTCTTGTCCCAACTCCTCCGCCCAATCGGGATAGATATATTCCCTTACCTGTCAACCTTGGGAGAAGGTATATATATTGAGCGAGTTCCACTTGCAGCTTTCCCTCTCTACTCTTCGCTCTTTGAGCAAATATATCAAGAATTAATTGTGTTCTATCTATAACTTTGCATCCCAAATTCTCCTCAAGATGTCTGACCTGGGATGGTTTAAGATTTTCATCAAAAATTATAACATTTATCCCATCCTTCTTTACCTGCTCAGATATCTCCTCCACTTTTCCCTCTCCGATTAGAAATTTTGGGTCTGGTTCATCCCTTTTCTGGAGATAGATTCTTTCAACACTCGCACCCGCAGATATGGAAAGTAATCTCAGCTCTTCAAGAGAGGTTTCAGCCTCGTATTTCGTCTGGTTTTTGTAATAAACACCAACTAAAAGTGCTTTCTCCATAAAATCTCCTTCTTTATAAAATCAATTATATCCTTTTTTCTTTCTCCAGAGAACCATCTTATTTTCTTTTCTTTTTTAAACCAGGTAAGTTGTCTTTTCGCATATCTCCTCGTATCTCTCTGAGTCAATCTTATTGCTTCCTCCATGCTAATCTCCCCTTTAATAGCTTTCAAGCACCACTTATACCCAATTGCCCTAAAAGGAGGAGAATTCTCATTAATACCTTGGGAAAGAAGGGATTTTATCTCTTCCACCAGCCCATTGTCAAACATCTTCACTGCCCTCTCGTTTATTATTTTATAGAGTTTCTTTCTGCTTAAGTTGATACCAATTTTGATTCCATCCCAGTCTTTGAGAAATTTCTCAGTAAATCTAAAATGTTCGGAGATGGGAATGGATGTCAGATAATAAACCTCGAGAGCTCTTATAATTCTTATTCTATCTCGGTCAGAAATTTTTTTGGCATACTGAGGATCCACTTCCCTTAGCTTTTCCCATAAATGTTTTATCCCAAAAACATTCATTTCCTCGTTCAATTTCTCTCTTAGCTGCTTATCTTCTCCGGGTCCCTTAAATATCCCGGAAGTTAAAGCTCTATAATAAAGACCAGTTCCTCCTACAAGTATAGGTATTCTCTTTCTTGAATTTATATCTTCCATAATAAATAAAGCTCTTTTACAAAACTCTGCTGCTGAGAATTTTTCCTCAGGGTGGAGGATATCAAGAAGATGATGAGGAACATCTTTCCTGAGTTCTTGAGGAACCTTATCAGTTCCAATATCAAATCCTTTGTAGAATTGTGTGGAATCAAAATTTATAATTTCCCCTCCCACCTCTTTTGCAATTTCTATAGAAAGAGAGCTTTTCCCTACTCCCGTAGGTCCTAAAACTGCTACGAAAATTTTCTTTTCTTCTCTCAAAGGAGGATAAGAATTAATATGGTAAGAATGATTAGAAGGGCAAGTATCTGATATCTTCTCATTTTTTGATCTCGTTAATTACTTTAACTATATATGACTCATATTTTTGGCCCAGGGTCTTTTTAACAGCATAAATCATTGCAATAAGGAACTCATCCAGTCTGTGAACAAAATCTTCCACACATATTTCAGCCTTAGAAATAACCTGATCCAAATTCAGACTGCCATCCTTTTTTAAACTCACGCTCTTGAAAATTTCAGGAAGATTCTCTTTGACATCAGATATGTATTTCTCCAGTATGTTCTCTGCAATAGGACCTATCTCTTTGTAAAGATTTCTGTAAACAAAAGAAAAGCATTGATTGTATGTGTCAAGGATGCTTGCTAACCTTTCAGGAGGTGCGATGGGTTTCTCTACTATTTTCTTCTCTATTAAATCAAGAGAGCTCAAAAGATACAAAACTCTTATGGTCTCTTTTTCGGTAAGTTCACTATCCTTACAAATTTGTGCTAAATTTCTTTTCCCATCAATTAGACTCAGAACATGCATTTCATGAGGCTCAAATGAGTATTTCTTTTCATCTTTTTTAATAATAAAAATGTCAGAAGAAGAAAATCGTTTACTCATGATAAAATCATTTTTCATTGCTCTTATCCCTTCTATAAGAATATCCACAATAGAAAGGCTCAATGGAAATGGAACGGATCTAATGCCTTCATCCGAAAAGGAGAACTCCCCTTCATGCCAGTCAAAAATTTGATAAACACAGTTTAGAGTTTGGGTTCGAAAAAGATCTTTCAATTCTCTTGGGTAAACAGCTTCTTTTTCCATGAGGATTCTTATCAAAGATTTATTCTTAGTCCTTTCAGTCTCTGAAAATATCTCTTCTGAGATTCTTCCCTTTTCGAGTAACAATCCCTCTATTCTATCTTTAAAATCCGTGGAGGTGGCATGAACGACAAAGCCGTTCTCAATAAAAATTGAGATTTCTTTATCCTTATTTTTAACTTTCAACTCTCCTCTGTCCAAGCCTCTATAAAGAGAAAAAAGAACTGAGGGAAAAGAAACATCTTTTAAATTCCCACTTCTAATCATCCTAAATAAATTATCCATATCATTTTCAAAAATTTCAAGTAATTGCAATTTTTAACTTTTCTTAACCCCGCACAAGACTAAAACAAATTTAATTTAGTTTAATTTGGGGTCAGGTCTTGAATCTTGATTTTCTGAGGGGACACCGGGTGGAAAGCTTTCAAATGGAGGTAATATTGCTACAGTCAAAACGAAATCGCTAAGCTCCTGGGGATGCCTAACCCAACTATAAGCAGATTAACTAAAAATAAGGAATCCAAAAATCAAGCCCTGACCCTGACATAATTAGATAACCATATTAGAAAAAATTTTAATGAAATTTACCTCTTTTCGTCATTATTAAGTCTATCAAGGGTTGAGGAAAAAGCTCAAAAAAAGAAGATGGTCCTGCCATGTATCCGACCCTATATCTACTCTTTGGTTTCTTTGAAAGAAGGGCTTTTAAAACAACTTTTGCAACTTCCATTGGCTCTGTCCTTCCTTTATCAAATTCTTTAAGCTCATCCACCTCTTTCTCAAGAATCCTTTTATAAATTCGATTAGTTTCGTTTTCAGGCATTTTCTCAAGAAATTCTTTTAGTTCATTATAAGATCTCTCCACAGCAGGAGTTCTTATCCCACCACATCTGATCATAACCACAGGGATTCCCCATGGTTTCAGTTCAATTCTCAACGTTCTCGCCAGGCAGTTTACAGCGAAATCATTTGCATGAATACTGGAAACAAAAGGTATGGGAATAAGAGCTGGAGTAACTATCCAGATAATACGCCCCCTGACTTCTCTAATCATGGGAAGAAAAGATTGCAAAAGTCTGAGGGGTCCTGAAACTCTTGTATCAAATTCCAGTTTTAACTTATCTATGTCCATGAGTTCAATCGGAGCGATAAAACCAGCACCCGCATTGTTTACAATAGCAAAAATTCCCTTCTTATCCCTTTTATTTAATTCATCCAATATAAATTCTTTAAAAGGTTGAATATGGGTAGGGTCTGTAAGATCCAAAGGTTGATAGGGGATGAGATTCTTTACCTTAAGATTTTTTAATTTTTCAAAATCCGATTCTTTTCTAACAGTGGCAAAGACAATAAATCCATTTTCTGCTAAACAAGTGGAGAGAGTTAGCCCAATTCCTGAGGAAGCTCCTGTCACAACAACCGCTCTTTCTGAAACATTATCTTTTTTCATAACACCTTATTTCAGGTCATGAAAATTCTAATTTTAACTCTATATTTCTTCCTCAACTCCTCCCTTCTCCATTATCGCAGCTCTTGCTGCTGAAAGTCTTGCCACAGGAACTCTGAAAGGTGAGGCACTTACATAGTTGAGTCCGATCTCATGGCATATTTTTATGGAGTCAGGATCACCTCCATGTTCTCCACATATACCTACTTTTAGGTCAGGTCTTGTTTTCCTTCCTTCTTTTACCGCCCATTCCATTATTTTCCCAACACCCTTTCTGTCCAAGTTCTGAAAAGGATCACTCTCCCATATAGCCTTTTCTAAATAAACTCTTGTAAATCTTCCTGAGTCATCTCTCGAAATCCCGTAAACTGTCTGAGTGAGATCATTCGTTCCGAAAGAGAAAAATTCAGCCACCTCTGCTATTTCATCTGCGGTTACAGCAGCTCTTGGAACCTCCACCATGGTTCCAACATAATATCTGATCTTGACTTTCTCCCTTTCCATCACCTCTTCAGCCACTCTGTCAATTATCTCTTTCTGATGCTGAAGTTCTTCCTTAGAAGTAGTCAAAGGAATCATGATCTCAGGAATGACATCTCTTCCGTCTTTCTTTATCCTGGCAGAAGCCTCAAAAATAGCCCTTGCCTGCACTTCTGTGATTTCTGGATAAGTGATTCCCAGCCTGCATCCCCTGTGTCCGAGCATAGGATTGAATTCGTGGAGTTCTTCCACTCTTTCAAGAATTCTTTCAAGCTCTTTTATTTTCTTAGCATTCTTTTTTTTGTCCTTTGTTTTAAGGACTGCAATTTTCACCATCAATTCTTCTCTTTTAGGCAGAAACTCGTGAAGAGGAGGATCAAGGGTTCTTATTGTGACTGGAAATCCCTCCATCTCTTTGAAGAGCCCGTAAAAATCCTCTCTTTGAAGAGGTAAAAGTTTTTCCAGAGCCTCTCTTCTCTCTTTTTCATTTTTAGCCATGATCATCTTCTGCATTATGGGAAGTCTTTCTTTTGCAAAAAACATGTGTTCTGTTCTGCAGAGTCCGATTCCTTCGGCACCAAAAGCTCTGGCAATTTTAGCATCTCTGGGAATATCAGCATTTGCTCTAACCCCGAGTCTTCTATGTTTATCTGCCCAGCTCAATATCTTTTCAAAATACTGGTAAATTAAAGAATCTTCTTTTCTCATCTCTCCATTTATTACCTGAATAACTTCAGAAGGTCTGGTAGAAATTTTTGCAAGAAACACTTCTCCTGAGTTTCCATCAATTGAAATCCAATCTCCCTCCTTTAAAGATTCCCCATCCACTTCCAGAGTTCTTAGTTTCTCATTTATTACAAGAGAGGAACAACCTACAACAGCAGGTTTTCCCATTTGTCTTCCTACCACTGCAGCATGAGAGGTAAGCCCTCCTCTTGCTGTGAGAAAACCTCGAGATACACTCATTCCGTGAATATCATCGGGAGAGGTCTCGCTTCTCACAAGAATAACTGGTTCCTCCTTTGCCATCTGAACAGCTCTTTCAGCGTCAAAAGCAATTCTTCCGCACGCAGCCCCTGGCGACGCAGGAAGACCCTTTGCCGAGCATTGGTATTGGGATTTCTCCTTGGGATCGAAAATTGGATGAAGAAGTTGATTTAGAGAGGTTGGCTCAACCATCATTAGTGCCTCTTCTTCACTTATCAAATCCTCCTTCACCATATCCACAGCAATTTTTACGCTCGCAAGCCCTGTTCTTTTCCCTGATCTTGTCTGGAGCATGTAAACTTTTCCATTTTCAATTGTGAACTCGAAATCCTGCATATCTCTGTAATGTTTCTCAAGCTTATAAGCTATCTCTTTGAGTTGATCAAAAGCATCAGGCATTATTTCTTTGAGTTTTGAAATGTGTTTTGGAGTTCTTATTCCTGCCACCACATCCTCACCCTGAGCGTTTTCAAGAAATTCACCATAAAATTCCTTCTCTCCTGTGGCAGGGTTTCTGGTGAATCCCACCCCTGTTCCTGAATTTTCTCCAAAGTTTCCAAATACCATTGTCTGGACATTAACTGCTGTTCCGAGATTATGAGGTATCCTGTAAAGTTTTCTGTATGTGATCGCTCTTGGATTGTTCCATGATTTAAACACAGCTTCTATCGCCATTTTCAATTGTGTATATACATCCTGAGGAAAATCCTCCCCCACCTTTTCCTTGAAAAGGGTTTTGTATCGGGTAATCAATTCTTCAAGGTGTTTTTCCTTTAATTCATGGTCATATTTTAGACCCTCGCTTCTCTTTATCTCTTCGAGAATCTCCTCAAAGTGCTTTTTTGAGATACCCAGAACCACATCCGAGAACATGTGGATGAATCTTCTGTAACAATCGAGAGCAAATCTTCTATTTCTTGACTTTTCCGCAAGCCCTTCTATTGTTATGTCATTTAGTCCCAGGTTAAGTATTGTGTCCATCATTCCTGGCATAGAAAATTTTGCTCCTGAGCGAACAGAGACCAACAGAGGATTTTCTTTCTTACCAAATCCTTTTGATGTTATCTCCTCAAGTTTTTTAACGGCTTCTCTTACTTGATCCATCAAATCCTCGGTAATCTTCTCTCCATTCTGGTAAAACTCTATACAGGCTTTGGTGGAGATTGTAAATCCTGGTGGCACAGGAAGTCCAGCGTTGGTCATCTCTGCCAGTCCTGCTCCTTTTCCTCCGAGGATATCTTTCATATCCTTATTTCCATCTGCTTTTCCATTAGCAAAAAAGTATATGTATTTCATAAAGTCTCCTTTCAGTTAATTAGAGATATTATTTTCAAAATAGATGGGGGTTTTTTGACTAAAATAGTCCTCTCTCTTTCCCTATCTCCCACAACTATTATTTTTCTCTCCGAAGTTCTGGCTCTCTCAATAAATTCCTCTGCTCCTTCCGTCTCTTCATCTATTATGATATGAGTAAAATCATCTATGGAAAAACCCGCCACACCCTTTATCCATTCAATTTTTATTGATTCTTCCTTCGCAAGATCAAAAAGTATTTTATAAAAATCATTTTCAGGAGCAATAAGAAGAATATTCTCCTCCTTCCATTCAAAGGGAGTTATGGGAAGGGAGATAATGATTTTTGTCCATTTTCCTTTCTCGCTTTCCACTATGTTCTCTCCTCCGTGGTTCTTCACTATTCCGTGGACAAAGGAAAGACCAAGTCCTGCTTTACCTTCTTTTGTGGTAAAGAAGGGCTCAAATATGTTAGGGAGAACATAGCTGTCAATTCCCTCTCCATTATCCCAGAATTCAATTAATGCATTGTTATCGCTTTTTGAAATCTTTATCTCCATTTTTTTCTCAGGTTTATCCATTGCTTCAAAAGAATTATCTAAAATTCTTCTAAAAGCTTCTTTGATCTGGAGCTTGTTAATTGGAAGACTCACAGGCTCCTCAACAATAAAGTTGAATTCTATACCCTTGAATCTTTCGTCCTCCTCTATCAACTCCTTAATAAGAGTGCTTAATTCCCACATCCTTTTTGGAAACGGAAGGCTTTTTATATATTCAAAAAGAGAATTTAGTATTGAGCTTACAGTTGCACCACTATTGTAAATTTTATTTAACTTTTGCTTGTTTTCTTCTGTTGAGGAACTCATAAGGATTTGGGTGTATCCAAGGAGAGGCGTCATTTTGTTATTTATTTTGTGGATTATAGAAAGAGTAAGTTCTGGGAGCAAAGATAGGATCACAGGCTCTCCTCTCGTCCAGGAGATCAAAGGCCTTAATTCATTTAACAAGATATCCTCAGCTTTTTCCATTTTTGACCTCAAATATAGCCTCCTCTTTGAAAGGATTCCATAAAACTCTCACCTCACTCCCTTCCTTTATATTTCCTTTGAGAATTTCCATAGAAAGAGGGTCCTGAACAGCTCTCTGTATCACCCTCCTTAAGGGTCTTGCTCCGTAATGAGGATCATAGCCCAACTCTCCTATCTTTTCTTGGACCTCCTCACTGAATTCAAGTTTTATATTCTTTGATAAAAGGATATTTTGTAGCTCTTGCAACCTCAAATCCACAATTTTTGAAAATACCTCTTTTGAAAGGGGTTTAAAAATTACAATATCATCTATTCTGTTAATGAACTCTGGTTTGAAATAGGAGCGAACAGTTTCCATCACTTTTTTCCTCATCAATTCAGGATTGGAAATTAGAGATTGTATCAACTGGGAACCAAGATTTGAGGTCATTATTATTACAGTGTTCCTGAAATCCACAGTTCTTCCTTTTGAATCCGTCAATCTTCCGTCATCGAGGATTTGAAGAAGTATATCGAAGACCTCATTGTGAGCCTTCTCTATCTCATCAAGAAGAATAACAGAATAAGGTCTTCTTCTAATTGCCTCTGTTAGCTGGCCTCCCTCCTCATATCCCACATAACCAGGAGGCGCGCCTATAAGTTTTGCTACAGAATGTTTCTCCATGTATTCAGACATGTCTATTCTTACCATAGCCTTTTCATCATCAAAGAGAAATTCAGTAAGAGCTTTTGCAAGTTCTGTTTTACCTACACCAGTTGGTCCCAGAAAAATAAAGGAGCCCAAAGGCCTTCGAGGGTCTTGAAGACCTGACCTCGCCCTTCTAATAGCAGATGATACAGTAGAAACAGCTTCTTCCTGCCCAATAACTCTTTCAGAAAGTTTTTCTTCCATATGTATGAGCTTCTCTCTTTCACCCTCCATCAGTTTTGCAACAGGTATTCCAGTCCATTTGGAAACAATTTCTGCCACATCCTCCTCATCAACCTCTTCTTTAAGCATTTTCCCCTTTTGCTGGACAATGACAAGTTCCCGGGATACTTTTTCTAGTTCCTTCTGAAGCTCTACAAGTCTTCCATACCTGATTTCTGCTACCCTATCCAATTCCCCTTTTCTTTCATATATTTCTTCTTCACTCTTAGCACTATCTATTTTTGCCTTTATATCTCTCATTTTCTGTATCAATTCTTTCTCTTTCAACCAGTGAGCTCTCAACTCATCCCGTTTGGATATGAGTTCCTTTATTTCGCTCTCAAGTTTTGAGAGCCTTTCGGAAGAGGCGGGATCCCTCTCTTTTTTTAGAGCCTCCCTTTCTATTTCAAGCTGAAGTATCTTTCTCTCCACCTCATCAATTTCTACTGGAACCGAGTCTATTTCCATCCTCAGCCTTGCCGAAGCTTCATCTATAAGGTCGATTGCCTTATCCGGAAGAAATCTATCTGAGATGTACCTATTTGAAAGAACAGTAGCTGTTACCAGTGCCGAATCCTTTATTTTTACTCCATGATGAACTTCATATTTTTCTTTAAGGCCTCTCAGAATGGAAATTGTATCCTCCACAGAGGGTTCACCCACATAAACTGGTTGAAATCTTCTTTCAAGAGCAGGATCTTTCTCAATGTATTTTTTATATTCTGTGAGAGTTGTTGCTCCTATTGCTCTAAGCTCTCCTCTTGAAAGAGGTGGCTTAAGCATATTGGAGGCATCTACTGCTCCCTCAGCTGCTCCTGCTCCCACAATGGTGTGAAGCTCATCTATGAAAAGAATAATCTCACCATTGGATTCCACTACTTCTTTTATTACAGCCTTAAGCCTGTCTTCAAACTCGCCTCTATATTTTGTCCCGGCAACGAGACCACCAATATCAAGGGCAATTATCTTTTTGTTTTTCAGGGTTTCAGGGACATCTCCCTTAGCTATTCTCTGAGCAAGGCCTTCAGCAATCGCTGTTTTACCCACTCCGGGCTCACCTATTAAAACAGGGTTATTTTTAGTTCTCCTTGAGAGAACTTGAATAACTCTTCTTATTTCATCATCTCTGCCAATTACAGGATCAAGTTTTCCTTTTCTTGCAAGATCTGTCAGGTCTTTTCCAAATCTCTGCAATGCTTGATATTTCTCCTCCGGACTCTGATCAGTTACTCGCTGAGTTCCTCTTATTGCTCTTAAGCCTGCAAGAAGGTTTTCTTCCGTAACTCCGATCTCTTTCATTATTTTACTTGCATTTCCGTCCTCTCTATAAATTGAGATTAGAATATGTTCTGTAGAGATGTAATCATCCTTTAGAGAATCCGCAATACTTTCTGCCTGATTCAAGACATTAACCAGTCTTCTTGAAAGATATGTATCCCCTCCTACAACTTTTGCCACACGCTCAAGATATTTTTTTGTTTTCTGTAAAATAATACCTGGGTCAACCCCTATTTTCTCAAAAATAATATAAGGAATGGAGTCCGAATTCTCCATAAAAACATGAAGAACATGTTCAGGAAGAATTTCTTGATGCGAAAGATTCTGACAGAGTTTTTGGGCTTCCGAGAGAGCCTCCTGAGCTTTTATAGTGAATTTATCAAGTCTCATTTTTGTTCCTTAAATTTACAAATAATTTAAAATGAAGCTTTCGCTCCATTTTAAGGCCTTTTTAAGATTCATTATAAGTATATCATTTTTCCCTTTTCTTTTAAAGTTTCCACAAGATTCTTCACCTTTTGAACTTGATCCCTGTGACAGACGAGAACAGCATCTTTAACACTCACAACCACTAAATCCTTTACCCCTATCAAAGAGACAACCCTCCCCTCAGAATACACAAGACAACCAGAGGAATCAAGAGCACAGACCTCACCCCTAAAGGAGTTATCCTCCTTATCCATTCCCCATATTTTGTAAAGAGAATTCCAGGAGCCCACATCAGACCAGTCAAAATCAGCTCTCATCATTATTATGGAGGATGCCCTCTCCATCAACGCATAATCTATGGATTGGGAGCCTATATTTCCCCAAACATTAGTCAGTGTATCTTTATCACTTTGAGGACTTTTCTCTAGAAGTTCATAGTAGGGATAATATTCAGGAGCAAATCTCTTAAGTGAATCCTTGAACACATCTATCCTCCACAAAAACATTCCGCTGTTCCAGAAATAATTCCCGCTGTTTACATACTCCTCAGCCACTTCTCTCGAAGGTTTTTCTACGAATCTGATCACTTCGAAAAATTTTTCCCCTTCACAAGAATAAAGTTTCTCTCTATTTATCTGGATGTATCCATAGCCAGTCTCAGGAGCAACTGGTTTTATGCCAAAAGTGAAGAGAGAGTCCTTTTGTTGCGAAAGAAGAAATGAGGAATTAACTCCTTTAAGGAATTTCTCTTTGTTCTCAATATAATGATCTGAAGGAAGTATAATAACTGTGGAATCTTTCTCCATTTTCGAAATATAAGAACAACCCAAGATTATGGATGGAGCAGTGTTTTTTCCCATTGGCTCTTCAAGAATTTTTATCCCTCTATATTCTGATATTTCCTTTTTGAGAATATTTTTTAATTCTTCAGGAACAATCACAAGCATTTTTTCAGGGGCTACAAGGGGAAGGATTCTTTCAATGGTTTCCTGAACCATGGGTTTATCAGTGACTATGGGAAGAAACTGTTTAGGTTTTTTTCTTCTGGAAAGGGGCCAGAACCTCGTTCCGTATCCCCCAGCAAGAATCATTGCCCAAAGACTTGCCATCTTTCCCTCCTTAAATGAACATCAATATGCCCAATCCTGCGATCAGGCAGTATATAGAAAAAAGATAAAATTTCCCTTTTTTAACAAGAGTAGAAAGTATCCTTATAGATAAGTAACTTGTGAGGAAGGATGAGAAAAATCCGATCAGCAAAATTTTGACGGGATAAGTATTCGCCATGGGAGAATTTAAAATCTCAAAAATATTTGCTCCTATAATTGCAGGAATGGATAGAATAAAGGAAAATTTGAAAGCTGATTCCCTTTTCCATCCTAAAGCTAAGGCAGAGGAAATGGTAGCACCTGACCGTGAAATCCCGGGAAGAAGGGCAAGACCCTGAAAGACACCTATTATGAATGCATGAACTATCCTTTCTTCACTCCTTTCTCTTGTGAATTTTGTTAGAAAAAGGATTAAACATGTGAAAATAAGAAGAGCCCCTGTCATTTTTGGTGAAGTAAAAGCTGATTCCACACCCTTTCTGAAAAGAATCCCCATTATCGCAGTAGGAAAGGTTCCAGAAATTATCAGGTATAACCATTTCAATCCTTCCTTTTTACCCTCGCTTTTTTTATACATCCATTTCAGATCCCTTAATATTCCTAATAAGTCTTTATAAAAAAACAAAATAATCGCCATCAAACTTCCAGCATGAAGGATCGCATCAAGAAGAAGGATATCCTTTTTTATCGAGAAAATATACTGAAGAATTACGAGATGAGCTGAACTTGAGATAGGGAAAAACTCAGTTAATCCCTGAACTATGCCCAGAATAGCTATTTGAGTAAGAAGGCTCAAAGATCCCCCACCCTCCTCTTGCATTCTTGAACAATTCTTTCTACCTTCTCCTGTATTCTTTTGAGAGCTTCTTCAGTGAATCCCTCAAATCTTAACACAAGCACTGGCTGGGTGTTGGAAGCCCTGACGAGAGCCCAACCATCACCAAAATCAACCCTTATCCCATCCACATCAATAACAGGATAATTTTTAAAGTATTTCTTGACCTCCTCCACCACTTTAAATTTCAGAGCATCGGAGGAAGAAACTCTTATCTCAGGACTCACATAAGTTCTTGGAAGATCCTCCAGCATCCTAGATAAAGGTTTCTCTTCCCTGGATAGAATCTCAAGGATACGAGCACCTGTGTAAATTGCGTCGTCAAAACCAAAATATCTGTCTGCGAAAAATATGTGACCGCTCATCTCTCCAGCCAGAAGAGCTTTCTCTTCCTTGATTTTCTTTTTTATAAGAGAATGCCCTGTTTTCCACATTATAGGAATCCCTCCCAGCCTTTCTATTTCCTCATAGAGCAATTTTGAAGACTTCACCTCCCCTATAATTTTTGCTCCAGGATTCCGGGCTAAAATTGACCTGGAAAGAATTATCATGATCTGATCTCCCCACAAAATGTTCCCTTTCTCATCCACAAGTCCTATTCTGTCAGCATCTCCATCAAAAGCTATTCCCAGGTCTGCATTTTCAATTTTTACTTTCTCTATAAGATCTTTCATAAATTCAGGGATTGTAGGATCAGGATGATGATGGGGAAAGTCTCCGTCAGGCTCACAATAGAGTTCAAAAACCTCCATTCCAAGAGCTTTATAAATGGGAGATGCCACAACTCCTCCTGTTCCATTCCCTGCATCCACTACCACCTTTAACTTTCTATTCACCTTTATATTTGAAGTTATATAATTAATATACTCATTTATTATCTGATAGGAGGTTAAAGAGCTACTTCCCTCCTCCACGAATCTTTCTTTTAAAATTATCTTTTCTATCTCTTTTATCTCATCTCCATAGAGAGTCTCGCCGTTTATCATTATTTTAAAACCATTAAATTCAGGTGGATTATGGGAACCAGTGATCATCACCCCACCTTCCATATTTTTTGTGATAACTCCAAAATAGAAGACAGGGGTGGGAACCATTCCGAAATCCGTGCAATCACACCCAGTTGAAAGTAAACCGCTTAAAATGGCTTCTGAAAAAGATCGGGATGAATTCCTTGCATCTCTTCCAATGGCAATCTTTCTTTTTCCCTTTGTTCTTAAAAGTGTTCCTATTGCCTTTCCGAGAAGCTCAACGATTTCGAGCGTAAGATCCTCTCCTACTATACCTCTAATGTCATATTCTCTGAAAATATTTGAGTTTATGACTGGCATAGTTTTTGATTATATCATCTTCTTTATATTAGCTCAAGATTCTTATCTTCTATTTCTAAATCTAAATCAAATCTATTCGTTGTATCCTTAATATCTACTCAAGAATAGAAAATTTTAGCTTTCTAAGGAATATAAACACTTTAAGCACAGAGAGGAAAAATTTTAAAATGGAAAATTATAAAATACTAATTTTTTTGTTTTAAAATATCTGGGGATATAAAATTAGAAGATGGAATAAGGGCGGTAGCGATTCGCTACCGCCCTAAATTACCCTCAGACTCTGTGCAGAAATTCTGACACAAGAGAATTCCAAGCAGAGGAAGAAAGAGATTTATGAAGGGTTGGGGCTATTTCTCCTCCGTCTGTTATTGTAACGCCAAGCTCTCTTTGAAATCTACTGTGTAGATTCTCTGCATCCTCTTTAAAAAGAAGCTTAGCCCTGTTATCCCACACCAAACTACTTCTTATTTCTCTTGATTCATAAGGCTCCAGGTCAAGAACCCATCCTTTCCTGTATGGGTCAAGGTATAAAATGGGAGGATTATCAATAACATCTGTATTTACTTCCTTAACCTTCAGATCAAAAGGTGCCAGCATGGTTGCTCTTTTATCTCCGATTTTAAACTCCCACAACTCATTTCCCGCGTTAACCCTGTCATTCTTTCCATGAGTTTTCAAGTCTGCCATCTTTCCAATAAGTCTTCTTGCAAAATCATCTGCTCCTATTCTTAATCTACCATTGAACTTCTTTACCCATACATGACCTCTTGAGTAAAGATATTCAGGCACAAGAACAAACTCATATATTTGCACAGGTTCCTCTTCTTCTTTTCTCCTGAAAACAAGGGCTGGATGGGTTCCAAAAAGTTCTTCCATGTGCTGATCCACCTCACAATGCCAGCATTGGTAATTGTTTGGGCAGAGCTTGTAGTCCACAACTCCCATCATCATATATCTGCATTTCCTATATTCAGCTCTGAGCTTTCTAAATCTCTGAAGAGTCTTTGCCTCCATCTGAATAGCATTTGTAGGGCAAAGATAAGTGCACGCTCCACATCCCACACAATCATCCGAAAATTCCTTTTCAAAAGGAATCCCTATCTCCCTTTCCGTTCCTCTTTTTCTAAAGCCAATCGCAGCCTTCCCTACCCTTTCACTGCAGACTCTCTCACAGAGTCCGCAAAGAATACAATCTTTGTCCTTTAATGAAAAATAGGGTTTTTCAACTCCATGATAAGAAGCAAGCTCTTTCAATTTTTTAGAGGTAGGAACCCTAGCAAGGAGAAGCTCTAAAATTGTCTTCCTGATTTTCCATATCCTATCAGAATTTGTGTAAATCTTCATTCCATCCTTAACTGGTGTAGTGCAAGAAGCTAAAACATCTTTCTTACCATTATTTTCCACCTCCACCACACAGAGTCTGCACCCGCCAAAGGGTTTCAATGCTTCGTGGTAGCAGAGGGTGGGTATGTAAATGCCCTTTTCCCTTGCTACTTCTAGGATGGTCTTACCCTCCTGAACCTTCATTCCGAGGTCGTTAATTCTTATATTTGCCATTTTTACCTCCTTATCTTATGGCAATGGCATCAAATTTACATATGTCAAAACATATGCCACATTTGATGCACTTTTCCTGGTCAATTCTGTGGACTTTCTTCTTCTCTCCACTAATAGCTTCCTGAGGGCATGGCCTTAGACATGCTCCACAACCATTACATACCTCCTCGATAATCTCAAACTTGATTAATTCCTTGCATACACCCCCAGGACATTTCTTTTGATTTACATGAGCCTCGTATTCATTTCTGAAATATCTCAGAGTGGTCATAATAGGATTAGGTGCTGTCTTTCCAAGTCCGCAGAGCGATGCATCTTTTACCACACTCGCAAGCTCTTCAAGAACAGCTATATCCTCCTCTTTGCCTCTTCCTAAGGTTATATTTTCAAGAATCTCGTGCATCCTTTCTATCCCTTCTCTACAAGGTGTGCATTTACCACAGGATTCTTCTTTTAGGAATTTCAAGAAATATTTCGCTACATCCACCATGCATGTTCTTTCATCAAGAACTATCAAACCTCCTGAGCCCATTATAGCTCCTGCAGAAGTGAGAGACTCATAGTCAATGGGTAAATGGAAGAGCTCCTTTGGAATACACCCACCAGATGGACCACCAATTTGGATGGCTTTTATTTCTCTTCCATTCTTTCCCCCTCCTCCTGTCTTGTAAATAAGATCATGAATTGTCATCCCCATGGGAACCTCAACAAGCCCTGTATTTTTAACCTGTCCCACAAGAGAGAATATCTTTGTTCCTTTAGAACCCTCTGTTCCAATGGAGGAGAACCAATCTGCACCCTTATCAATTATAATGGGAACATTTGCCCAGGTTTCCACATTGTTAATCACTGTTGGATATTCCCAAAGTCCCATTTCAGCAGGATAAGGAGGTCTTGGCCTCGGATCGCCCGGTCTACCTTCCACTGACTTCATTAAAGCTGTCTCTTCTCCACAAACAAATGCACCTCCGCCTCTGTTTACCTTTATTATGAAGTTAAAGTCACTTCCGAGAATGTTTTTCCCTAAAAATCCATATTCGTGAGCTTGTCTAAGAGCTTCAGTTAAATTCTTTATTGCGAGAGGATATTCATTCCTTACATAGACATAGCCCATGCTTGCACCGATAGCATAAGCTCCTATCAACATTCCTTCTATTACTCTGTGGGGATTTCCTTCAAGAAGGCTTCTGTCCATATAAGCTCCTGGATCTCCTTCATCAGCGTTGCAAATAAGGAACTTCAACTCCTCTTTCTGATTTCTCGCGATCTCCCATTTTACTCCTGTTAGAAAACCTGCTCCTCCCCTTCCTCTCAATCCTGAATGCTTCACTTCTTCTATAACCTCCTCAGGTTTCATCTGTAAGACTTTTGCGAGAGCTTGATAACCTCCTAATGCAATGTAATCATCAATGCTTGTGGGGTCAATAAAAGGATTATTAGATAAAAGAGCTCTTTTCTGTGTTTTATAAAATGGGATTTCATTTACTCGCAAAAACACTTTACCATTCTCACTATAAAGAAAATTTTTAACGGGTTCACCTTTTAAAACACTGTGAACTATTTTGCTTGCATGCTCTGGTTTCAGATTTGGATAAAATATCTCATCAGGATAAACTATAACATTTGGCTCAGCGCTGCAGAATCCATGACAACCACTAACTTTGATGGAGAGCATATCTTCAAGTCCATATATTGCTCTCTTGAAAGCTTCGACAACTTTTAATGAGCCTCTTGCCTGTCCGCATGTCCCAGAGGAAATCGAGATCAGAGGTTTTTTTAAAATATTTTCTTTTTTTTTCTTTGCGATCTTTTCTAAATCCTGAACTGAAACAATCTTTCCCATATCATTCCTCCTTTCTCAATTCTTCAACGATTTTCAATGCCTTCTGGGATGACATCTCTCCATGATACTCCTCATCAACTACAACTATAGGTCCTATCGCACAGCATCCAAGACAGTTTACTGTCTCAAGGGTTACCAGTTTGTCCTTGGTAGTTTGACCTGCTTTTATCTTCAGATCCCTTTCCAGATTTTCTACAATTTTCTGTCCACCTCTCACATGACATGCTGTTCCAAGACATACTGTTACATTGTGCTTTCCTTTAGGAACAAGGCTGAAAGCTTTGAAAAATGTAGCAAGATGGTAAATCTGACTGGGAGGCATGTCCAATTTTTCGCAAACATATTTGAGTGCTTTTTCAGGAAGATACCTCTCCTTTTCCTGAATCTCATGGAGAATCCCGATTATCCCTGACTCCTCATACCTATACTTCTCGATAATTTCATCGAGTTGAGTTAATTCCATAAAAACCTCCTTTCTATAAAGGCTTTAAAACCTTTTTAAAATTAATTCCTTCTTTGCCATGAGGAAGCTTTAAATAAGTCGTCATTTAAATGCTATTTTGAGGCCAGATGGGTAATTCTCAAAACCAGCGGTTTCATCGAGGTCTTCCAGCATTAATGCCTCTGCTCTATCCAGTATAGCCTGGTCAAATTCACAGGTTTTGCAGTCAAAATTCTTGGTGCAAAGTCGATAAGATATAACTCCTCTTACTGCCCAAATGCATTCTTTCTTGCCATCTTTTGTTACAGTAACAGCATCCTGAAATGCAGGACATTGAAAAAAGCCGCTAACACATGCGCTCTCTGGGGAGAGGGAAGTGGAGGGAATAAGTTTTTTAACTGGATACGCCTTGCAATATCTAACCCTTACTTCTTCTAAGAATGGACATGTCATCTTACACCTCCAATTTTTTTATATCAAGAAGCATGCCAAAATTCGGGTGTGTAAAAGCTTTTTAGTAAAGGCTTTTTATAGGAGAATGTTTAAGGAGTGTTTTAAATTGCGATTTTATATTGCAGATTTCAACATTTTTATGTTATACTTTTTAATCTTCCTGTAAAGGGTTGCCCTATCAATCCCCAGAATTTCTGAGCTCTTCTGGATATTGAACTTATATTTTGTGAGAATTTTTTCTATGTGTATTTTCTCTAGCTCCTCCAGACTCATGTCCTCTTTGTAAGATGGAGAAATAGGGGCTCTTATATATTCAGGGAGATCAGCTGGTTTTATAAGATTCCCTTTACATATAACCACTGCTCTCTCTATACAATTCTCAATTTCCCTTACATTGCCTGGCCAGTGATAGGCGAGAAGAAGTTCCATAGTTTCTTCAGAAATCCTTTCTACGGACTTTTTGTTTTCTATGTTAAATTTTTCGAGAAAATGAGCAACGAGAAGAGGTATATCTTCTTTTCTTTCCCTTAAAGGAGGAATATCAATAGTAATTACATTTAACCTGTAAAAGAGATCCTCACGGAATTTTCCCTGTTCTACAAGGGACTTTAGATTTTTGTTTGTCGCAGCTATAATCCTCACATCTACTTTTATAACTTCCTCTCCTCCCAGCCTCCTGAATTCTCTTTCCTGAAGAAACCTCAGAAGATCCACCTGGGTCTTAGGGGAAATATCGCCTATCTCGTCAAGAAAAAGTGTCCCACCATGGGCAAGCTCAAGTTTTCCTCTCTTTCTGGTCTTGGCATCAGTAAAAGCTCCTTTTTCATAACCGAATAATTCTGATTCAATAAGAGAGGCAGGCAGAGCAGCACAGGAGAGGATGACAAATGGTCCCTTTCTCCTCGAGGAGGTGTTATGAATAGCCCTTGCTATCAGCTCTTTTCCTGTTCCTGTTTCCCCCTGTATAAGAACTGTGGATTTTGAGTCAGCTATGGTCTTAATTAATTCGAAAATCTCTTGCATATTTTTATTTTTACCTATTAGATCCTCAAACTGATATGTTCTCATTAGCTGTTTTCTAAGATATAAGTTTTCCAGAAGAAGATTCTGCCTTTCTACCAGTTTATGAATCATCATGCTTATCTCTTCAGGATTAAATGGTTTAACAATATAATCATAAGCACCCTCCTTCATTGCAATAACAGCTGTATCCACAGTGGCGTAGGCAGTAATTATGATAACAGGAAGCTCTTTATCCAGCTTTTTTATCTCTCTCATTGTCTCAATTCCATCCATTCCTGGCATTTTCAGATCAACAAGGGTGACAGTCCATTTGCCTTTCTTCAATTTCTCCAGCGCTTTTTCTCCGCTCTCCACACTCTCCACCTCATAGCCATCCTCTCTTAGCCACTCCGAGAGGGAATCCCTCATAGATTCCTCATCATCCACCACTAAAATTCTAATTTTTCTTTTCATTCTCCCTCTCTTTCAATTTTGATTTTAATTTATCTAAACAAGCTTCACAATAATCATTTCCTTTCAGATCTATCTGTCTCACATTCCCGGAAAAGTGCATTACACATTCTTTTAAATCGCAGTGAGTAAGACCATAAAGATGCCCCATTTCATGAAGAATTTCCTTGTAAAGCCGCTCAAAGACAAAATCTTTTTCATTGAAAACTCCCTCCCTCAATCTATAAGTCGAGACCACGCCACCTTTGCCATCGAGCTGAGCCTCTCCAAAAACAAAGGTGAGAACCGGAGTGAAAAGATCCACCTCCACAATTCCGAGAACCTTTCTTGAACTGCTAATTTCATTTATTCTCTTTATAATTTCGGTGGAATAATACTGCCCCCTAACCTTGTTATAGGCATAATCAGGGTTTTCTCTTAAAAGACTTATCCTTGTTTTTATACTCAAGATATTCTCTATTTTTTTTCCTATAGCTTCTATCATTTCTGAATCTACATCTCCTATAATTAAAAGTTCAATATCTTCCAATTTAACCCTGAATAGAAAATAGGGGCAGTCTTATGGTAAAAGTAGTTCCAACACCTAAAACGCTGGAAATCTTAATCTCTCCTTTGTGCCTTGTTATTATTCCGTAAACCACTGAGAGACCCAATCCAGTTCCTTTCTCTTTTGTAGTGAAAAAGGGCTCAAAAATTTTAGGAATATTCTCCTCAGGTATTCCTACACCTGTATCCGAAAATCTTATCTCTATAATTTTCTCTGAAGGTGAATAGGAACTTTCAATCCTCAGAACCCCACCTTCCTTCATGGCATCAATCGCATTTATTATAATATTTATGAAAGCTTGCTGAAGCTGAGCAAAGTCTGCGAAAGTGAGGGGGAGAGGCTTGAGATTCTTTTCCACTCTTATTTTTTTCAAGAATACCTGTTTTGAGATGATGATGAGAGCTTCGTTAATTACTGCGTTTATATCAATCTCCCTGAAAGCTGGTTCTCTCTGTCTTGCAAAATCCAACAGATTGCTAACAATATTAGCACACCTCGAAATTTCCCTTTCCACCACATCAAGATAATGATCAAATTTTTCTTTATCTTTTTTTCCAAGGGCTTTTTTCTCTATCTTCCTCTGCATTAATTTCACATAATTCATGACTCCAGCAAGAGGATTATTAATTTCATGAGCTACAGAAGCTGCTAACCTTCCCATGGATGCAAGTTTTTCCGATTGGATAAGTTGTTTCTGAGTCTGTTCCAACTCATAGACCACTCTCTGAAGTTGGAGATTTGAACTTTCAAGTTCCTTATAAAGTTTTATTATTTTCTCGGGAGATTCTCCAAATTCAAGGTATATTTTTTCAAGTTGTTGCAACAAATATGGAAGGCACATCTCCAGCTCTGCTATCCCCTGAAAAACAGCTATAGCTTTATCTCTGCAAGTATCATACCCGCAAGCCCCGCAGTTAAGCTCATCCTCAGGTCTTGTCTTATTTATCTGAGTAAGAATATTTCTAATTTCTTCATCTGAAGGAGAGGGCAAAAACTTGCTTCTGTCAGTGAAAGAGCGCCTGAGATCCAAATCTTTGTAAAATTCAAGATCTCTCTTATTCTTCTCCCTTGTTTCCTCTGTATCCCTTTCTTTAATGTAATTTATTATCCTATCCTTTCTCACAAAAACGGATTCAGTTTGTTCGAGAAATGGACCGTTTATACAACCCTCGCAAAAAAGAATATCAAGAAATTTCCTGCTTAGAAGTTCACTCTTCACCTGAGAAAGCACATCTAAGCATCTTTCTTTCCCTTCTGTCACAATTATATCCTTCTCCAGAATATCCGCACTTAAAGCAGCGGTTTTAAGAAGACCCCCAGAGATAGGGAAACTCCTTCCTATATTAGGGGTGGGACCATCAAAATCTGACTCTTTTTCTGATAAGGGAAAAATTCCATTTTTGGCAAACAACTCCTGAAGCTCTGGAAATGTCAAGGCAGCATCCATAACACCAGATACAGCTGGATCGTCCACTTCATATTTTTTTGCAAGGCATGGACCAATAAAAACAGCTCTCGCATCAGGATAGGTCTTTTTAATAGCTCTTCCCAGAGCAACCATGGGAGAAACAATAGGAGCAAGATAAGGAAGAAGAGAAGGCTCATGAATCTCCACATAACTTACTAATGCAGGACATGGAGTGGATATAATTGTGTTTGAGTCCATGCTCTTAAAAAGCTCATGGTACCCTCTTGAAATGAGCTCGGCGCCAAAAGCAATTTCCCATACCTCAGAAAAACCGAGTTTTCTTATGGAGGTAACAAGCTGACCAGCTTTGATATCTTTGAAAGCTGAAGCAAAAGATGGAGCCAGACAAGCTATTACTTTCTTATTCTCTTTTAGAAGTTTCTCTACCCTCGGTATATGAGATTCCACCTGTTTAGCCTTTTGGGCACAAACTCTTATACAGCTACCACATTGTATACATCTTTCTGACATTACATAAGCCTGACCCTGCTTTACCATTATGGCTTTGGATGGGCAATTTCTGACACAGGAGTAACACCTTTTGCATTTGCCTTCTATTGTTGAAACTATTGGCATCTCTAACTAATCTAAACTCAAATTGAAAGGTTTTAGGGCTCTGTCAACAATTCCAGAATTCATGGCTAAAACCATTCCATAATTGGTAATGGGGACATTCCTATGCTTTGCTTTCTCTATTCTTGAAAGGATCTCTCTTCTTCCCATCATACAACCTCCGCAATGAACAATAAGCTTAAATCCCTCCAGATTCTGTGGGAAATCTCTGCCGTGAGAGTATTCAATCTGAATTCCTTCACATTTTTTCTTCAAAATAGCAGGAATCTTAACTGTGGCAACATCGTCCTCAATGGGATGATGTGTGCAACTCTCTGCTATTAATACTCTATCGCCATCTTTAAGGTCTTGGATGGCTTTAAGTCCCTCAACAAAAATTTTGAGGTCTCCCTTATATCTTGCATAAAGGATGGAAAAAGATGTAAGGGGAATATCCTCTGGAATCAAATCCTTTACCTGGCTGAAAAGCTGGGAATCTGTAATTACCATTGAAGGTTTTATGGAAAGAGAAGCAATGGCTCTTTTTAGCTCGGAATCCCTCAAAACAAGAGTATATGCATGGCTGTCAAGACATTCCCTTATTGTTTGAACCTGAGGTAATTTTATTCTTCCCACAGGAGTTTCAGGATCAATTGAAATTACAAGAATTACAAGTTCTCCCTCTCTAACAATTCCATCCAGAATTTTTGAAGGAGTGCGAGCCTCCCTTGCTTTCAAAGAAAGTTTCTCTCTAAGTTCCTCTATGCCTATGCCTTTTAGAGCAGAAATTTCTAAGAATTCTATATCTTTCTCCCTTAAAATCTCCTTGAGATCAGGTTTTTTACCGTTCATGTCGATTTTATTAATAACTGCTACAAAGGGTATCCTTCTCTTCTTAAATTCTTTCGCCAGCTCTTCCTCATATTTTCCCCATCCCTGTTCTATATCGACGACAAGAAGAGCCACATCTGTTCTATCTATGACCCTCTCTGTCTTTAATCTTGTAATTTCTCCAAATTCTGAAGGGTCATCGAATCCTGCTGTGTCCCAGATAACACATGGCCCGAGAGAATGAATTTCCATAGCTTTTTGAACAGGATCCCTTGTGGTTCCAGGTATGGGCGAAACAATGGCTGTTTCCTGTAAGGTAAGCGCATTTATAATAGAAGATTTTCCCACATTTCTCCTTCCGAAAATCCCTATGTTAACTCTTTCAGGAAAATTGTTGGCCATACAAAACCTCCTTTCTTTTACTATGTCCAAAGCCTTTGCTCACCTCCAAACCCATGGAGCTTAACATTTTTTCAATACAAATTTTACAGGAAGCAATTTCCTCCTTTAAACATCTTTTGTTAGGATAAATTTCATAATGAATTCTATAATTAATGGGCGTTAAATTAGGCATTATAACATTCGCTCCCGCAAGGAGCCCTTTCTCTCTTCCCATCAAATCTACTGTGGCAAGGGCTGTTGTAGCAGGAAGAAGAATCGATTTCATTATCAGTCTTAAAATTGCCAGTGTGTTTAACACCAGTCCAGGACTTCCAGGTTTATTAACATATCCCAGAGGAGTGTTGGGATGAGGAATAAAAGGACCTATTCCAGCCATATCCACATCCATTTCTTTCATAAAGAGAATATCATCAGCAATGCTTTCTATTGTTTGTCCTGGGAGACCTATCATGTTACCTGCTCCGATTTGATAATCCAATTTCTTTAGGATTCTAAGGCATTCCAATCTTCTTCTTAATGTCATTTTAGAATCAGGATGAAGTCTTCTGTAAAGAGAAGAATCTATGGTCTCATGCTTTAGAAGATAGCGATCTGCACCGCATTTCTTCCAGAGTTTATATTCCCAATCCTCCCTTTCTCCCACACATAGTGTTATAGCTAAGTCAAAATTCTTTTTTATATTTTTCAAAATCTCTGCAATTCTTTCGCCTGTAAACCATGGATCCTCCCCTGATTGAAGAACAACTGTTTTAAAGCCAAGATCAAATGCCATTCCTGCTGTTTCCACAATCTCATCAATTGTCATTCTATATCTTTCCAAACTTCTGTTATCCCTTCTCAATCCACAATAGAAACAATTCCTTATGCAATAATTAGAAAATTCGATAACAGCTCTGAGGTGAATCTCTTTTCCATCATATTTATCTCTTGTCTCCCTTGCTCTTTCATAAAGGTATTGTGCTAAATCAGGGGGTAATTTCAGCAACTTCACAATATCTGCTTTCTCTGTTATCCCCAGTTCTATCTTCTCTATTATCTCATTTATTTCAGAGATATACATCCCTTTCCCCCTCTTCAATCCTTTTGACAAGCTTAAAAAACTTGTTCTTTAGATTATCTGGCTCTTCTTCTATAATAGATTCCACAATTTTATCACCCAGCCTCCTTGTCTCTTCCGTTGAATAGTCAAGAAGATATTCCTTAAGAGTAAGGAGTGCATTTGGAGTGCAAAGGTTGTTGATATCCCCTAGTTTTGCGAGACTCATAAATTTCTCTCCTGTTCTTCCTGACCTGTAGCATGCTGTGCAAAAAGAGGGTATGAAGCCAGATTTGAGAAGATCATAAACAACTTCGTCCAAGCTCCTTCTATCCTCTATACTAAATTGACCCTCAGAGCCTTTTTTCTTGTATCCTCCAACTTCTGTGGAAGAACCAGCTGAGATCTGGGAAATACCAAGATTAAAAAGTTCATCCCTAAGTTTCGGACTCTCTCTTGTGGAGAGAATCATTCCTGTATATGGTAGAGCGAGTCTTACTATTGCGATCGCCTTTTTGAAGTCATTATCATTCACAGGATAAGGGGGAGAATATGAAAGAGGTGCCCCTATTGCAGGTTTAATCCTGGGAAACGAGATGGTATGGGGACCAACATTATACTTTTTATCAAGATATCTGGCATGTTCAAGGAGGGCGAGCAAATCAAATTTCCAATTGTAAAGTCCGAACAGAAAACCTAAGCCCACATCATCTATTCCTGATTCCATAGCTCTATCAAAAGCGGTTATCCTCCAATCATAATCTGATTTAGGTCCTGATGGATGATAGTATTTATAACTATCTCTGTGATAAGTCTCCTGAAATAACTGGTATGTTCCTATACCAGCAGATTTCAATATTTTGAATCCCTCCAGGTCAAGCGGTGCTAAATTTACATTTACCCTTCTTATCTCTCCCTTCCCACTCTTTGTTTCGTATACTTTCTTTATTATTTCCCACATCTCCTGAGGTGTAATGGTGGGATCCTCACCAAAGACAAGAAGAAGTCTTTTATGACCTATTCCTTCAAGAATTCTAACCTGTTCCTCTATCTCTTCAAGGGAAAGGGTTCTTCTCTTTATCTCTTTGTTCTCCCTCCTGAAACCACAATACAAACAATTGTTCTTGCATTTGTTGCTTATGTAAAGAGGAGCAAAAAGGACTATCCTGTCTCCATAGATTTCCCTTTTTATCGTTATTGCTGTTTGGAAAATTTCGTGTATAAGCTCTGGATCGCTTGTATTTATGAGAACAGCTGCCTCCTCCAGCTCCAGTCCCTTTTTTAACTTTGCTTTTTCAATTATTTCTCTCGTTTGCTTCTTTGAAGGATTCTTTGTTTCCTTAAGAATTTTTAAAATCTTCTGCTCATTTATAAGAGGAGAAACGCTCTTTCTTTCGATCCTTAATAACATTTTTCCCCTTTTTTTCTCTTTATCTCCCAATCCAATTCCTTAATATTTCCTCAGCACTTTTGATATAGTCTGGAAAGGAAAGGGCTACTTTCTCAGTGAGTCCCTCCTCAAGAGTATAGGGATCTTCCACCTCCATAGCTAAAACTCTTATCTCCTCCGGAAGGTTAAACCCTAATCTTCTGCCTATCTGAAGAGACATAGGCAATCCCACATAGTGAGGGGATGGAGAACACTCAAACTTGAGTTCTTCAACCTTCATCTGTAGAATTTTCCCGGGCTCTCCCTCCTCCCTTACCATTGAATCCAAAATCAAAGCTTTTTTGTATCCCACAAGGTAATCGAGAAGAGCAAGTCCTGATTCAGAAGATTCTATTACATCCACCTTTCCATCAAAAATTTTCTTGATCTCCCTTCCTGCAAGCAACCCTACACCATCGTCTCTAAGGAAATCATTCCCCAAAGCAAGGACAAGAATATCTTTTTTCATAATTTTTAATTAAAATTTTTATTCAAATTTCAATAGTAAAAATTTCCCTTAGTTTTTTATTTCCTTTATTTTCTCTCCCTTAGAATTATAAATATTCACAACTATGGGAACATGCCCTGGAAGGGAATGAGTCCCGCATGCATGACAGGGATCGTATGCTCTATAGGTCATCTCAATCATGTTTAGAATCCCTTCCTCTACATTTTCTCCTTTAATAAGAGCTTTGGCAGCCCTTTGAATTCCGAGGTTCATGGCAGCAGAATTGTGTTGTGTTGCAACAATTATATTCGCTTTCTCTATTATACCGTTCCTGTCCGTTTTGTAATGGTGTATGAGAATCCCTCTTGGTGCTTCCACCACTCCTACTCCTTCATCAGGAGTATTTGTGGGAATGGTTCTCACTTTCGGGTCAATTATGTCAGGATCATTGGAAAGAAGATGCATGTTTTCAGCAGCGTATAATGCCTCTATTAACCTTGCCCAGTGATAGGCTAATGTGAAATGGGCTGGTTTACCTCCGAGAGTCTCATACATTTTTTCATATTCTTTTTGAGCGAGAGGAGTTGCCATCCCTTCTGAAGCATTCAATCGGGCAAGAGGAGCAACCCTGTAAACTCCGCTATCCTCTCCATCCACAAATCCTTTCCAACCAACATTTTTCAGGAAAGGAAATTTAATGTAGCTCCACGGTTCCACATGTTCTCCAATATGATTCAGGTAATCCTGTATTTTGAATCTTGCATATTCCTTCCCCTTAGGGTTTACAAATCTCAGCCATCCATCATAAAAGTTTACTTTATTGTTATCGTCCACAAGTCCACCATAGTAAGTAGTGTTATAGTAAATATCACCAGTGATAAGATCAACATATTCCTTATTTTTCAGAACCACTTCATTGAAAATGGAAAGCGAAAATTGAGCAAACTCTACTCCTGCTTTTGCAACTTCCTTAATTCTCTCAGCCTCCTCTTTTTTAATTGGCTTTGCCACACCTCCTGGAAGCCCAAGCACAGGATGGATTGCCTTTCCACCCATCATTGTTAAAAGATCCCTTAACTCTCTTCTTATCTTTATAACTTTTCCTCCTATTTCAAGTCCTACTTTTGCAAGAACGCCGAGAATGTTTCTCTCAGCTTTAGGAGCTTTGGGACCCACAACAAAATCGGGTCCCCCCAAATAGTAAAAATGAAGGGTGTGGTCTTCCAACATGAATATGGAATAGAAAAGTTCGCGTATTTTCTTTGCCGAAACAGGAGGATCCACCTTCCATAGATCATCCAGTGCTTTTGTGGAAGCCATGTGATGAGCAGTGGGACAAACTCCACATATTCTTTGAGTAATTCTTGGCATCTCCTCAGCTGGTCTACCCACACAGAATCTTTCAAATCCTCTTAATTCTGGAATCTGAAGATAAGCATTCTTAACATTTCCAGAATCATCGAGAAAGATCTCTATTTTCCCATGCCCTTCAAGTCTTGTTATGGGATCTATTGTAATTCTTTTTTCCATTTTTTACCTCCTTTTATTCCTTTCTCAAACTTTCTTGCTTTAAAGCAGCCTTTGAAAGAGAGAATCTATAAATTGTTCCTGCTGGATCAGCTATAGTGCTAATTATTTTTTCAATCTCATTCTCATCATAAGAATCTATTATTGAAGCAATGGCTGAAATGAACTTTCCTCCCTGGTCATAAACCTGATCATTTGGACCCATACAACCTCTACAAGGCATATTCCCCTTTATACATCTTTCATCACATCCTCCCCTTGTCACAGGACCAAGACATATAACTCCCTGAGCAAGAAAACATTTCTCTTCGTCAAGTTCAATTTCATATGGTCTATAAAATCTATCTATCTTTAATTTCTCAGGTTTTGTCTTATTCCTCTCGCAAGTATCGCAGTTTGTCTTGTTAGGAGCAAGAACAGAACCCTTGGGAGGGAGTTTGCCAGTAAGAATAGCATTTACAGCCTCGAGAAGAAGTTTTGTAGGAACAGAACAGCCCGGAAGATAGTAGTCCACATCTATAACCTGATCCAATGCATAAACATGGTCGAAAAACTCTGGGATAGTAAGAACACCCTCGGGCACTTTTGTCTCCACCTGAGGAATAACTTTTTCAGGATTTGTTGTGGAAGGAGTATCAAGATAAGCAGTCTTTAAGATCTCATCCTTTTTGAAAAAATTCGCAAGAGCTGGTATACCTCCCAAATGGGCACAACTACCAAAAGCAACTATAATCTGGGATTTTTTCCTCAAAAGTTTTACCATTTCCTCCTGCTCAGAGAGTCTTATAGCTCCGTTAATGAAACTCACTGCTATGGAGCCATCCTCCATCTCTTCCACATCTTTTTTCTTTATATCAAGAGCAACAGGCCAGAATACCACATCCACAGCTTCCACCACTTTCAATATATCCTCTGCCAGATCTACCACTGTTTCTTCACATCCTCCACAGGATGCGCACCAGTAGAAAGCTACTTTTGGTTTACTCATGGGAAACCTCCTTCTTTAAATTTAGAGGACCAAGTTTTCTTATTTGTTCAGTGAATTCATTGCATACATGCTGAAACTTGTCTCCTTCAGCAGCAGATATCCATTCAAGTCGAAATCTTTCAGGTTCTATTCCGAGCTGGAAGAGAACTTTTCTCAAAAGTTTAGCTCTTCTCAAAGCTTTGAAATTACCCTCCTGATAGTGGCAGTCTGAGGGAATATGACAACCTGAAATTAAAACACCATCCGCTCCTTCTGCAAAAGCTTTCATCACAAACTGACTATCCACTCTTCCTGAACACATAACCCTGATAGCTCTCACATTCGGAAGGTATTTCATTCTTGAGGTTCCAGCAAGATCCGCTCCTGTGTAGGAACACCAATTACATAGAAATGCCACTATTTTAGGCTCAAAATTTTTATTTTCGCTCATTATTAGACCTCCTAATTTATTACCACTAATCTATCCTTATTAAATTGAAAGTATTCCTTCAATCTCAGCAAATATTTGCTGGTCAGTGAAGTGTTTCTGATAAGAAGCTCCTGAAGGACAAGCAGCTACACATGTTCCACATCCTTTACAAAGCGCCTCATTTATCTCAGCTCTATTCTCTTCCTTGATGTAACTGATGGCATTATATGGGCAAAGAGGGATACAAATCTGGCAACCAGAGCAAAGTTCTTGAACCACTGTGGCGGTAACAGCCTCTGCTTCCACCTCTCCCTTTTGAATGAGGCTCAAAGCTTGAGAGGCTGCTGCTCCAGCTTGAGCCACAGTATCAGGAATATCCTTAGGACCCTGGCATGCTCCAGCTATGAATATTCCATCAGCTGCTGTAGAAACAGGGGCAAGTTTGGGATGCTTCTCAATAAAGAATCCATCTCTTCCGAGACTGCATGTAAATAGCCTTGAAAGTTCTTTAGCATCCTGTTGAGATTCCATGGCAAGGCAAAGTATAACCATATCCACCGGGATTCTTCTTACCACACCTACCATGGTATCTTCCGCTCTCAAAATTAATTTGCCCTCCTCAGACTGGTCAAGAGCAGCATCAGTTATTTCCGCAACTTTTCCTCTGACAAAGTTTACACCTTCTCTCAATAATCTGTTGTAAAATTCTTCATATCCCTTTCCGAAGCATCTCATATCAATGTAGAAATTGTAAACCTCACAATCATGAATCTTCTCTTTTATCAGGTGGGCAAATTTAAGAGCATACATACAGCAAACCCTTGAACAGTATTCATGATATTTTTTATCCCTGCTTCCCACACAATGAATAATTCCTATACTCTTTGGCTCTCTTCCATCCCTTGTAATTATTTTTCCTCCAGTAGGACCGGAAGCGTTGTTGAGTATCTCAAATTCCAAGGATGTGAAAACATTAGGATATTTTCCATATCCATATTCTGAAAGCTGGAGAGGATTAATTAACTTAAATCCAGTAGCGAGAATTATGGAACCCACTTCCACTTCTACAATTTCGTCCTGCATGTCGTGGTCTATTGCCTTCCTCTGGCATGCTTTTACGCACTCCAAACACTCAGAGCATATTCCACATTCAAGACATCTTAAAGCCTCTTCAAGAGCGAGTTCTTGTGTATATCCTAAGTTAACCTCTTCAAAGCTCTTGATTCTCTTTGTGGGATCTCTCTGAATAATTTTCGTTCTCTTCTTTTTCTCCACCTTGTCAAGATTATCTGGCTGGGCAATCTTCTTCTCTTTTCCTTCTAAGGATCTTCCTTCCTCAAGATCCACTCCTCTAAGAAATCTATCAATGGACTCCGCAGCTCTATGCCCTGCAGCTATAGCTTCAACTACAGATGCAGGACCTGAAACAATATCTCCTCCAGAAAATATTCCAGGAGATGAGGTTTCAAGAGTAATGGGATTAACCTTTATGGTCCCCCAGGATGTTAATTCCAATTTTCCTCTTAGAAAATCAGTTGCTGGGATCTGTCCTATTGCTGCTATCACATTGTCGCAATCAATTTTGAACTCAGAACCCTGAATGGGTATTGGTCTCCTTCTTCCTGTGTCGTCAGGAGGACCAAGCTCCATTCTTATGCATTCTACAGCACCCACCACTTTTCCATCCTTAGGTATAATTTTTACTGGAGCAGATAGATACATAAACTTAATTCCTTCAGCCTCTGCTTCCTCTATCTCCTCTGCGCTGGCTGGCATTTCTGCTCTTGATCTTCTATAAAGAATAATTACCTCTTTTGCTCCAAGTCTTATGGCTGTTCTTGCGGAATCCATAGCCACATTTCCTCCTCCCACCACCACCACTCTATTCCCCAACCTGGGAGCATTACCTTTTGCAACATCCACAAGAAACTCAAGCCCTGAGAGAACTCCTGCGAGATCCTCTCCAGGAACATTCATTTTTTGCGTTCTCCAGCAACCTATGCCGAGGAAAAGGGCTTTGTAACCCTTCTTTTTCAAATCCTCAAAATCTGTAACAGGTGAATTTGTAAGAATTTCCACACCCGCCTTCTTTATAAACTCAATTTCCTTTTCAACCACATCTTTTGGTAATCTATGATCAGGAACTCCATAGGCAAGAATTCCTCCTGGCTTTTCTTCTTTTTCAAATACTGTTACCTTATAACCCATCCTTGCAAGATCATATGCCACAGTCAATCCAGCTGGTCCTGCTCCGATAACAGCCACTTTTTCCTCTTTAGGTTCACCAAGTTTTTCTATTTCAATCTCCTCAGGATGTAAGAGCTCGTATTCAGCAGCAAATCTCTTTAGATATTGAATGGCAATTGGCTCATCCACTTCTCCTCTCTTGCACTGTCCTTCGCATGGATGGACACAAATTCTTCCGCATATGGCTGGGAAAGGATTTGTTTTTCTTATGAGCTGAATAGCTTCTTTTATCTTACCCTTTGCAATCAGAGCCACGTATCCCTGAACATCTTGAGAAATAGGGCATGCATTTTTACAAGCTGCGATACCTCTTTTCTCAATCAAATAAGCATTTGGAACAGCCTGTGGAAAAGGCTTGTATATTGCTTTTCTCTCTGTCATTCCTTCAAAAAATGTGCTCTTTCTTGTCACAGGACATACCTTTTCACAGTCTCCGCAAGCAGTGCAGTTGTTAAGGTCCACATATCTTGCCTTCTTTTCGAGCTTGACCTTAAAGTTTCCCACATAACCATCGACTTCCTTAATTGTGGAAAGAGTCATTAACTCAATATTGTTGTTCTGAGCAATAGAAACTGTCTTGGGGGTTAGAATACAAGCTGCGCAGTCAAGGGTTGGAAAGGTCTTATCAAATTTTGACATGTGTCCGCCTATATATGCTTCTTTTTCCAAAAGATAAACTTTGTTTCCAGCTTCTGCTATGTCCAGGGCAGCCTGAATACCAGCTATTCCAGCACCCACAATCAAAACATTCGGGTTTATCTTTACCTTCTTTTTCTCCAAAGGTTGATGATGAGCAACCCTTCTTATCGCAGCAAGGACAAGAGCTTTTGCTTTCTCAGTAGCAGATTCCTCATCTTCTGTAACCCAGGAACATTGCTCACGAATGTTCGCCATTTGGAAATAAAAGGGATTTAACCCTCCTTCTTCTGTTGCCCTTCTGAATGTATTCTCATGCATTAAAGGAGAGCAAGAAGCCACTACAATTCTGTTTAGATTAAATTCCTTTATATCCTTTTTAATTAATTCCTGTCCAGGGTCAGAACACATATATTTGTAATCCCTCGCAACCACAACATTGAAACCATTTTGCTTTGCGTATTCTGCCACCTCAGAACATCTAACTTTTCCTGCTATGTTTGACCCACAATGGCATACATAAACACCTATTCTAATATTGCCGTTGGATTTGGCATCCATATAATTCCTCCTATACCCTTAATATTTTTGATGGTTGAACCATCAAACTATCAAAACCTATTTTTTTCTTATCTATTCCAAATGCGTATGCAATTAGCTGGGTAAAATGAATAATTGGTAAATCAAATTTTTCTCCGAATTTGGAGCCTACCTTTTTCTGATAAACATCGAGATTGAAGTGGCACAAAGGACATGATGTAACCACCACCTCTGCACCTCTCTTTTTCATTTCTTTTAAAAGAATGTATACAAGACGAAATCCCACATCCTCAACTGTTCCTGTAAGAGAGCCCCCACAACATCTTGTTTTATAAGGGTAATCCACAGGTTCTGCCTGAAGTGCCATCATGATCATGTCCAGGCTCTGAGGATCATATGGATTATCAAACTCTCTGTAGGGTCTAACAATTTGACATCCATAATAACTGGCAACTTTTAAGTTTTTAAGGGGAATTTTCACATTCTTTGAAATATCAGAAAGTTTTATATCTCTGAAAAAGAGCTCCAGAGGATGAAGCACTTCCACAGTCCCTTTGTAAGAGAGGCCAACTTTCTCCATTGCATTTCTGAGCTTTCCCGATGGATTCTCTTTAAGAAACTCATTGCTCTTTTTTAGGGTTAAATAACATCCGGCACATGGAGCAACTATTTCCTTAAACCCGTTCCTTTCCGCAATGGAAAGATTCCTTCCAGAAACAGCTACTGCCATATCCTTGTCCACACCAAAATAAGCGGTAGCGCCACAGCAATTCCAATCATCCAGCTCCTTTAATTTAATATTGAGGATTTTGAAAACCTCGAGCAGAGAATCCTCGTATGCCTTTGAACTCCCTTTCAGGGAGCATCCGGGATAATATGCATATTCCTTCATGATGCCTCCTTAATAGTTTTAAAAAGGGATTTCAGCTCTTCCTTCTTTGCTATCGATTCCTTTTTAAGTCCCATTCTTCCTTTCAAAAAAAGGGAAAGACCAATAGGAGCCATGGAAAGAAGTTTTAGAGGATGGGTTTTGAGCAACATCCTCAATATAACCCATAGTTCTGAATTTCTGCCCTCATTTGTGATTATGTTTGTCATCTCCTTAGCAAGAACCGGGGTGGGAAATCTTTTCGGAAAAACCTTTTCCTGGATAGCGATCCTTTTAAGGCTATACATAACATCTGTTATCTTTATCTCCGCTGGGCACATCACAGTGCAGGAGTAACAGGATGAACATATCCAGATGGTCACACTTCTTAGAGCTTCCTCTTTGAAACCTGCTTTTATCATTGCCATCAACTTACGAGGGGTGAAGTCCATGTAAAGGGAGACTGGACAAGTGGAAGAGCAGGTGCCACACTGAATGCATTCAAAAATCTTTTCGCAACCCGAAAGTTTTGCCACTTGTTGAGAGAATCCCTTGTCTAATTCTTTCTCATACTTTACTACTCTTTTTATCTCCATAATTCCTCCAGCTTTTTAATGGATTTAAAAGATAAGATAGGGGGTTATTTCTATGCTGAGAAAGGTGTCGAATTTGAAAATTGCAACATGAGCTTTGGGCTATTGTGCTGGGGTTTTGATATAAGGATTATTGCGGTTATTAAAAAATATGAATTTTTTACCCCCCGCACTTTAATTCTTTTAAATCCATTACAATTCATTTTAGAATTAAATATAAGCTAAAAAGAAAACCTTGTCAAGTGTTTCTGAGAAATTTTGCGAATGTGTTGCAAAATTCATCAATTCAGACTTTTTTTCTTCTTCTTTCGTAAACAAATTAAACAGTTGGAATTCGAAGCAAAAAATTTTTCTGAAATTTTCTCGATGTTAATTCCTTAATTTTCGGGGGATAGGGGTTTTATGCGTTGAGCCATTCCTTTTGTAAAGGAAATTTTTCCAACGCAGTAAAAATTCGGTAAACTCCAGAAAAATTTTGCCTTTAAAAATTTTTTAGATTTCTGATAAAATTTTGAGTTGGAGGTTATAATGAGATTCAAAATTGTCTTTTTCTTATTAATTTTTGGCTTTGGAGCTCTCCTCGGCTCGCCTCAGGAGAAAACAGAAAAAAGAGTAATGAAACACGAAGATATGATTGCCATGAAGAGATTAGATTCTCCTGCAGCAAGTCCTGATGGAAAATGGATAGTTTTTCGTGTAGAGAAAGTTGATTATGACGAGAAGAAAACAGAATCTGATCTATGGATGGTGGGTATTGATGGAAAAGGTCTCCGTCAGCTCACCACTCACAAAGGAGCTGAAACTTTCCATTCCTGGAGTCCGTGTGGAAAAAAGATAGCTTTTACAGCTAAAAGAGGTGATGATGAGTCTTCTCAAGTTTATATTTTGAACTTAGCTTTGGGTGGCGAAGCTTTGAGATTAACAGATATATACACTGGTGCTTCCTCTCCGAAATGGAGTCCTGACGGAAAATGGTTAGCTTTTTTGTCCTCAGTCTACCCTGATTGTCCTGATCAAAATTGCAACAAGGAAAGGGATAAAAAACTGAAAGATAAGAAATCCTCTGAGAAGATTTTTGAGACTTATCCCTTCAGAACTTGGATGCAGTGGGATACTGGAAAAAGAGCTCATCTCTTTATTGTCCCCTCTGAGGGAGGAGAAATAAAGGCTCTTCTTGGTAATTCCTCTATAATAAAAACTTCAGGGTGGGGAGGAGTGAACCAGTTCGAGTGGACTCCTGATAGCAAAGGAATTGTTTTTTCTGCCACTATAGAAAGGGACAAAGCAGTAAATAAATACCCATCCACTGATCTTTACTTTGTGGGATTAGAGGGAGGAGATACTAAGAAACTTACATCAAGCCCATACGATGATTTTTCTCCCAAATTCTCTCCGGATGGGAAATGGCTTCTTTACCTTTCCACCGATACAGGCAAATACACTTACAGAACCTCCCGTCTCACCTTGATGGATTGGGAAACAGGGAAAATTCAGAAAATTTGCACCCAATGGGATGCCTCACCTTCTGAACCCTTCTGGTCTCTTGATGGTAGAACAATTTATTTCACTGCGGAAGACAAAGGTGCGAACAATATATGGAAAATATCCCTTTCTGAGGCGATGGCTGGAAAGAATCCAGTGGAGTTAGCTGGAAAACCTGGAACATGGGGAGGAGGATGTTCCGCTGACAAAGGAGTGGTCTCTTTGAAGGAAAGAACCACAATGCCGAAGGAATTATTCTTTGTGAGCAATACCGGAATGTCCCTTCAGCTGACTGATTTTAACAAAGAGACAAGAGAAAATATTTTGTGGAATGAGGCTGAGGAAATTTATTTCCCTTATGGTGGAAGAAAAATTCAAGCCTGGATGGTGAAGCCACCTGATTTCAATGCGAAAAAGAAATACCCGCTTCTCTATATAATTCACGGCGGTCCCTACTCTCCGTGGCATGATGGATTCCACTATAGATGGAATATGCAATTGTTTGCATCAAAAGGATATGTGGTGGTGGCGCCAAATCCGACAGGTTCTCCTGGGTTCGGAGAAAAATTTGCAAGAGATATACAGGGCGATTGGGGAGGGAGAGTCTTCAAAGAATTAATGGCTGGAGTAGATTATATCTTGAAAACTTATCCATTTATTGACAGAGAAAAAATAGCATGTGCTGGAGCAAGTTATGGAGGATACATGGCAAACTGGATATTAGGGCAAACAGATCGTTTCAAATGCATAATTACCCATGCAAGTCTTTTCAACCTGACTTCCATGATGGGAGCATCCGATGTGGGTTATTTCATACAAACAGAAACTGGAGGCTTTTTGCCGTGGAGAGATCTTGAAAAATTTGAAAAATTTAGCCCTCACAGATTTGTGGATAACTTTAAAACCCCCACCCTTGTTATACACGGAGAGCTCGACTACAGAGTGCCGGTATCGCAAGCATTTGAATTGTTCTTTGCTCTAAAAAAGAAAGGTGTTCCTTGCCGTCTTCTGTATTTCCCTGACGAAGGTCACTGGATTTTAAAGCCTAAAAACAGCAGAAGATGGTATGAAGAGGTGTTCACTTGGCTTGAAAGATGGCTTTACCCTGAAAAGGAAAAACAAAAATAGAGCTCAAAATTCTCCAGGTCTTTTTGCTCCCCTGTATATTTTATGCCAGTAGGGATCATAAAGATTTGATACCTGGACAATCGGTTTCTCGTAGGTAGTGGCATTTATAAATTCTTTTTCGTTTATCATTATTCCTACATGGGAAATTTTACCACCCTCTCTTCCAAAAAATACTAGGTCTCCTTTTTTCTCTTCTCCTTTCCTCACTTCTCTAAGACCTTCCTGGGCAAACTGAAGATAGGCATCCCTTAAAAGCTCTATGCCTGCGAGTTTGTAAATTAACTGAGCGAATCCTGAGCAATCCAATCCAAGAGGAGTCTTTCCACCCCATAAATAAGGAATGTCAAGGAATCTCATAGCTTGAGAGATCATTTCATCCACATTAAGTTTTCTTCTTTTCTCAGCTTCCCTTACAAAACCATCTCCTTTCTGTATCCATCCCCTCTCTCCTGAAGGAAGCCTTACATCACACCATCTTTCTTCACATTCTCCAACTTCAAAAACAGCAGTTATTGTAGCAAAAGTAAGGGGCTTGCTTTTTGTAACATTGTTTTCTCTATATATGTAGGCAATAAGACTTTCCACCTCAAAAACTTTCCCCTTTGAAGCGTATAAACTTTCCTTCTCTTTATAAACTCTTACTGACTCAGCCGTCATCCAACCTTTATAGGTATCAGGAGTCTCAATATAAAACCATTCCCTCTCTCCCTTTTTAACAGAATCAATGATTTTCACATTAGTTCCAATTATTGCCTGACTGACAACCTCGCTCGTTTCATCAGGGTATCTGTGCATATTTTCCACGCTTTTTATTACAACACCAACTTTTTCTTCGCCTGTTAAAATTACCGAAAGAAAGATAAATAAAATCCCTGTAAATAAGCTCTTCATTTTCATCTCCTTTCAAATTTTTTCTATCCATGAAATGAATTTTTCAATTTCTTCCCTGGTATTGTAGTGAACAAGTCCTATGCGAAGAAAACCTCCTTTATCATCTAATCCGAGAGCTCTCTGGATTTCAATGGCAAAAAAGTGACCATGCCAGCAAAAAATGTTCTCTCTGGCAAGAGCTTTCGCCATCTCCTCAGGAGATTTTCCCTCTTTTCTTATAGAGATTACAGGAACCCTTTCATTACATCTATTCAGACTTTTTATACCATAAATTTTAACATCTTCAATGTTATTCAGCCCCTCCAAAAGATACCTGCAAAGCTTGGATTCATAATCCTTTATCAACTCAAAAGCTCTGATTATTTTAATCCTTCTCGGAGATTCTCTGCTTGCTCCTCCATATTTAACACCGAGTTCAGCAATGTATTCCACTGCTGAGATAAAACCTGCTATTCCCTCATGATTCTGAGTTCCTGTTTCCCACTTTTCAGGGCTAAACTCAGGAACAGGTCTAACCTTGTAAGCTCTCAATCTATTCAAGTGTTCCTTTTTCCCATATAAAATACCCAGATGGGGTCCAAAAAATTTGTATGAACTACAAACAAGAAAATCACATCCCAGATCCTTGACATCTATAAGTCCATGAGGAGCATACTGAACCGCATCCACATATGTAATAGCTCCGACCTCCTTTCCCCATTTTACCACTTTTTTCACATCGTTAATTGTTCCCACAGAATTGCTTGCGTAGCATATAGCAATAATTCTTGTTCTTGCGTTTATTTTATTTTCTAAATCCTCCATATCAAGGGTGCAGTCCTCCTTCTTTAACTCACACCATCTTATTTTAGCTCCTGCATCCTCTGCAAGCATTAACCATGGAGAAATATTTGCATCGTGTTCAAGCCTTGTTACAATAATCTCGTCTCCCTTTTTAATCTCTTTTGAAAAGGATCTACTCAAATGGAAAGTTAGAGAGGTCATGTTGTTTCCAAAAACTATCTCATCTTTAGAAGAATTCAGAAAATCTGAAGCTACAATACGGGCTCCCTCTATTGTGCTATCCGTTCTTATACTTGTTTCAAATACTCCATGAGTGTTGGAGTTCTTTCTTAAAAAATAATCTTTCATTGCATCTATAACTCTTTGAGGAACTTGAGTTCCACCGGGGTTGTCGAAAAATATCGCTTGCCTGCCGTTAAATCTCTCTTTCAAAGATGGAAATTCCTTTCTTATTTCATTGACATTTAAAGACATCTTGAGCCTCCGATTAATAGAAAATTCTATCAAAAAAATCCTGTTGATTAAATCAAATTTTTGATATACTTTATTCATCATGGGCAGAGAAAACTTTGAGAGTAAAAAGTCTGAGGAGATTCTTCCAAGAGTTCTTGGATTTTGGGATATAATCGGAATCATTGTGGGAGGAGTGATAGGCTCTGGAATTTTCATTGTGCCTGCAAATATTGCTGGATATGTGGGTTCTCCCATATGGTTAATAGCTGTATGGATTTTCGGAGGTTTTCTGACATTCTTTGGCGCCCTCACCTTATCAGAGCTAGGAGCCATGTTCCCTCAGGCTGGTGGTATTTATGTATACTTGAGAGAGGCTTACGGTTCCTTAATCTCATTTCTTTTTGGTTGGACCCTCTTCCTTGTAATAGACTCGGGAACAATTGCCACCCTTGCGGTGGCCTTCTCCTCAAAATATCTTCCCCATTTTTTTGATTTAACCCCATGGGAATCAAAAATTGTAGCAATTCTTCTCATAGCATTTCTTGTATTTGTAAATTACATGGGTGTTAAATGGGGAGCAATGCTCCAGAACATTCTGACTCTTATAAAGTTTGTTGCTCTTTCTGCTATTTGCCTAATAATTTTCTTGCTCGGAAAGGGTAATTTTAAAAACTTTGTAGAGCCTTCTCCTGTATTTTCTTCTGACTTTATAAGTCTGTTCGGTCTTGCTCTTGTAGCATCTCTCTGGGCATATAAAGGATGGGAGACAGCTACTTTCTCTGCTGGTGAAACAAAGCGTCCTGAAAGGAATATTCCTCTTGGTCTTTTCACAGGAACATTGATAATTATTTTTATTTATCTTCTCGCAAACTTAGCTTATCTCTTTGTTATTCCCACATCAAAGATGGCTGGCTCCAACAGAATAGCGAGCGATGCCCTCAATGTTGTAATAGGTCCGACAGGAGCATCCATTGTGGCATTTATAATTCTCTTCTCTATTGCCGGAGCTTCAAATGGAACTGTTCTGACTGGTCCAAGAGTATACTTTGCCATGGCTCGCGATGGTGTGTTTTTCAGAAAAGTTGCGGAAGTTCACAAAAAATTTAAAACTCCTCATGTGTCCATATTAATTATAGGGATCTGGAGTGCAATTTTGAGTTTAACAGGAACTTTTGAACAGCTCTTCACATATGTTATTTTTGGAGAATGGCTCTTCTTTGGACTAGTAGCAGGAGCTGTTTTTGTCCTGAGAATCAAAAGACCTGATATCCCAAGACCATACAAAACCTGGGGCTATCCTCTTACACCCGCTCTATTCATTTTTTCCTCCCTTTTCATTTCAGCGAATACTCTTGTCAAGGAATTCTGGAACTCTGTGGCTGGCCTTTTAATAATTGCGCTGGGTATTCCATTTTATGTTTACTGGAAGAAGCTGTTAAGAGTAAAAACTAAAAGGTAAGGGCTGGAATTTATCTTTTTGTTTCCTTTTCCTTTTCAATACATTTCTCACAAACTCCATAGAGAAACAAATTTATTCTTTCAATTTTATCGCTGGTATCCAGTTCCATCATTGAAGGTTTGAGCCATACATCCTTTATCTTTCCGCAAACTTTGCAAAGAAAATGGGTGTGTTCTTCAGAGGTCGAATCATAGAATATCTTCTCCCCTTCAATGGCGAGGGGGGTAAGAAATCCTTCTTTAACGAGAATTTTTAATGTGTTGTAAACAGTGGCAAGGGAAATTGTGGGATGTTCCTTTGATACCTCTTTATAAACACTTTCTGCAGTATGGTGAGTTCTGTGGAAAACAAGATATTTAATTATTACCGTTCTTGGCATGGAAATGACATAGCTTTTTTCTTTCAACTTACTGATTATCTTTTCAAATTCTTCCATAAGCTTTATTTTACCATAAAATTACTCTTGACAAAAAATTTCTTTTAATTTAGAATAATTTCTATTTTGAAATTTTTATAATTTAGGAGATATGCTATGGCAATTCAGAAAATCAAAGAAAATATCTTCTCCTTGGGAACCCAACATTGGGAAAGAAGAATTTTTGATGAGTTGATCCCCACTCCTGACGGAACAAGCTACAATTCTTATCTAATTGTTGGGAAGGAAAAGATCGCCCTGATAGACACAGCTGACCCTTCCAAAAAAGATGAATTCATCGAAAATCTTAAGTTATGCGGGATTAAGAAACTTGACCTTCTTATTTCGAATCATGCTGAACAGGATCATTCTGGTTGCATTCCTGATGTTCTATCTCTTTTCCCTGAGGCAAAAGTTGTGACAAACGAAAAAGGAAAAAGCATGTTAATGGATCTTTTGCGTGTCATTGAGGAAAAATTTTTAACAGTTAAAGACGGTGATACCATCTCTCTCGGAGAGAAGACATTAAAGTTTATATTCACTCCATGGGTTCACTGGCCTGAGACCATGGTTTCATATCTTGAGGAAGAGAAAATCCTCTTTTCATGCGACTTTTTCGGTTCTCATTACGCCACCTCTTCCTTATTTGCTACAGATGAGGAAAGAATTCTTGAAGATGCGAAAAGATATTACGCTGAGATAATGATGCCCTTTAGAATCCAGATAAAGAAGAACATAGAAATTGTGGAATCCCTTTCTCTGGAAATGATAGCTCCAAGTCATGGTCCCATATGGAAAAATCCTTCTTTTATAATTAATGCCTACAAAGAATGGATTTCAGATAAGTTCAGAAATATTGTCCTGATCCCATTTGTTTCCATGCATGGAAGCACAAAGAAGATGGTGGAATACCTTTGTGACTCCTTGATGAAGTTCGGAATTGATGTGAAACTTTTCTCTCTCCCGGTCACTGATATTGGTGAGTTCGCTATAGAGCTTGTAGATGCTCCCACTATAGTTATTGGCTCTCCCACTGTTCTGACTGGAGCCCATCCGCTCTCCATCTTTTCCGCTTATTTGGTAAATGCATTAAGACCTAAAACCAGATTTGCCACTGTGGTAGGCTCTTATGGTTGGGGAGGAAAAGCAGTGGAACATATTCAAAATCAGTTTTTAAATTTAAAAATCGATTTTCTTGAGCCAGTTTTGATAAAGGGCTACCCAAGGAAAGAGGACCTCGCTCTTCTGGATAATCTTGCAAACAGAATTTATCAAAAACATAAAGACATCGGATTAATAAAATAATTAAGGAGGTAAAAACATGAGAAAAATGACTGAAAAGTCACTATCCGAAGCTTTTGCTGGTGAGTCAATGGCTCACATGAAATATCTTATATTCAGCGAGGTTGCAGAAAGCGAGGGTTTTCCTAATGTTGCTAGGTTGTTTAAGGCAATTGCATACGCAGAATTTGTCCATGCAAAGAATCACGCAAGGAATCTTGACTACATTAAAAAGACTCCTGAAAATCTTCAAGCAGGTATAGAGGGAGAAAATTTTGAGGTTACAGAAATGTACCCTGCCTATAATGCCATTGCCGAACTTCAGGAAGAAAAAGGAGCAAAAGTTTCTATTCATTACGCCCTTGAGGCTGAAAGAATACATGAGCAACTTTACGGAATTGCAAAGGAGAGTGTTCTATCAGGAAAAGATCTGGAAATCACGGATATTTATATCTGCCCTGTATGTGGGTATACTTACTCTGGTAAGACTCCACCTGAAAAATGCCCTGTTTGCAATGTCTCTAAGGATAGATTCGTAAAATTTTAATTTTGAATAATCCGAGAACGGAGGTAAAAATGAAAGATTTAATTCAAACTGGAGAGTGGAAAAGTGAGAAACACGTTCCTTCAATTGAGGTGACGAGAATCCCAAAAAAGGGAGAAGGAATTGAGATTAAAGTTGGGGTCGGCAAGGAGATCCCTCACCCCAATACTACAGAGCATCATATTAGCTGGCTTGAGGTTTATTTCCATCCCGAGGGAGAAAAATTTCCTTATCTAATTGGAAGATATGAGTTCTCAGCCCATGGAGAATCCACACTGGGTCCAAATACATCAACTATCTATTCCGAGCCCTGGGTAAACTTAATTTTCAAAACAGAAAAGAATGGAACTATTCATGCCCTTTCTTTCTGCAACATTCATGGGATATGGGGAAACTCTTATGAGTTGGAACTGAAAGAATGATCTATATGGATAGAAAAGCTCTGGAAAAATTAAGTTACGGTCTTTACATTGTCTCATCTTCAAAAGATGGTAAGCCAAATGCACAGATAGCAAACACAGTTTTTCAGGTGTCTTCAGAACCCCCTCTTGTCGCCATAAGTATCAATAAGGAGAATCTTACCCATGAGTTCATCGATTCAAGCGGTTTTTTCGCTGTTTCTGTTCTCAAGCATGAAACTCCTTTTCCTTTCATAGGAAATTTTGGATTCAAAAGCGGAAGAAACATAAATAAATTTAAAGATTGCAATTACAAGACTGGAAGCACAGGTTGTCCTATTGTCCTTGACAATGCTATCGCTTACATGGAATTTAAAGTTCTTGGAAAATTGGATGCGGGAACCCACACAGTTTTTATTGGAGAAATGCTGGGAGGAGAAGTTATAGAAGACTCAGAACCTCTAACTTATTCATTTTATAAAATGGTGAAAAAAGGAAAATCACCAAAAAGCGCACCAACATATATAAGGGAGGAGAAATGAAAAGATTTGTTTGCACAATTTGTGGGTATGTATATGATCCTGCAAATGGTGATCCTGAGAATGGGATCAGCCCTGGGATTCCATTTGAGGCTCTTCCAGATGACTGGGTATGTCCTGTCTGTGGAGCGGGAAAAGAGATGTTCGAGCCAGAAGCTTAAAATTTAATTAAAATAAAAAAGGAGAAATGGGATGGATGCGGTTCTTCTCTCCAGACTTCAATTTGCCATATCTGCATCCTTTCACTTCATTTTCCCTGCCACCACTCTTGGGTTGACTCTTTTAATTCTAATTCTTGAAACTCTCTATTTGAAGAAGAAAAACGAGATATGCAAAGATATCTCAAATCTCTTAATCAAAATTCTCGGTATTGTATTTGTTATGGGCACTGCAACAGGAATAACTCTTGAATTCTCGTTCGGAACAAACTGGGCAAAATACTCAAGGGTTGTAGGTGATATATTTGGGGTTCCCTTAGCAGCAGAAGGAGTTCTCGCTTTCTTTCTTGAATCAGTTTTTATTGGAGTTCTTGTATTCGGAAGAAAGAGGGTATCAAAAACCTTCTTCTGGTGGTCCTCATTTTTTGTTTTCCTTGGTTCCCATCTCTCAGGAGTGTGGATCATAATAGCTAATTCATGGATGCAGACACCATCGGGCTATAAAATCGAGAATGGAATCGCAAAACTCACAAATGTATTCGATGCAATTTTTAATCCATCTTTTCCCATTAGATATTTCCACATAGTTATTGCCAGCTGGATAACTGGATCTCTTTTATGCTCAGCTATTTCCTCCTACTATCTCCTAAAAAAGAAGAATTTAGAAGAGGCAAAGGTTCTTCTAAGGATCTCCATAGCAATATTCGTCTTTTCATCAATGATACAGATTTTTTCAGGTCACATCCATTCAGTTCAGGTAGCAAAAACACAACCCTCCAAGATGGCTGCCTTTGAGGCACTCTGGAAATCGCAGGAAGGGGCTCATCTAATAATTTTTGGAATACCATCTGAAAAAGAAGAAAAAGTTTATTTAAAAATAAGCATTCCAAAACTCCTGAGTTTTCTCATTCATTTTGATTCAAAGGCAAAAGTCAAAGGATTCGATGAGCTTCCTCCAGAAGATAAACCATCTGTGTTCCTCCCCTTTGTTGGCTACCACATAATGATTATTATAGGATTATATTTTGTAGGTTTATCAATTTTGAGTATTTATTTAATGCTTAGAAGAAAATTGTTTTCTTCAAAGCTATTTCAAAAATTAATTATCCTATCAGTCGCTTTCCCTTACATATCCAATGAAGCTGGATGGATAGCAGCTGAAACAGGACGTCAGCCCTGGGCAGTTTATCACATAATTAAGACAAAAGAGGCAATTTCCCCTGTGGTGCCTCCAGAACAGATACTTATAACTCTAACAATTCTAACAGTTTTATATACCATCCTCACAATTTTAGCAGTAAAATTCATTTTAAGAATAATCAGAAAGGGCTTTAAAGAAATAGAGACAGGTTATTAAGGTAAAAATTATGGAAACATTACAGATTATATGGTTTTTTCTCATATTGGTTTTATTTACGGGATACTCTATTCTTGACGGATTTGATCTTGGGGTTGGCATTCTATTCCCTTTCGTTGCTAAAAATGAAGAGGAGAAGAAAGAGCTGATAAGTTTTATCGCTCCTTTCTGGGATGGGAACGAAGTCTGGCTTTTAACAGGAGTCGGAGCTCTATTTGCTGCATTTCCTCCTGCTTATGCCACTGCTTTAAGTGGTTTCTATCCCCTTGTAATGATTTTAATATTCTCTCTAATTATAAGAGCAGTATCTATAGAATACAGAGGTCTATCCGAAAAAAAGAAATTCTGGGACATGGGCTTCACTTTAGGGAGTATCTTAGCTACTTTATTATTTGGAATTATTCTCGGAAATATTATCTGTGGAATTCCCATAGAGTTAATTAATGGAGATAAAGAATTTTCAGGTAATTTTTCCACTTTTTTCAGGTTGTTTCCGCTATTGACAGGATTCCTTGCTGTCTCAGCCTTCTCCCTTCACGGTTCTACATATACATTAATGAAGAGCAATGGCATTTTAAAACAAAGAGCAAAAAAGGCAATCCCCATTCTGCTGCTCCTTTGTGCAATATTTTTTATTTTAGCCTCAATAACAGGAATTTTTTCAGAAAAGCTTGCTTCGAATAAAATTGTTCCATGGGTATTTATGATTTTAACCTTTTTCTCTTTTTTAATGGTCATGGTTAGTAAAGACTCTGTGAAAGATCAACTGCCTTTTTTGGGTTCATCCCTATCGATTTTTTCTATCTGGGTAATAATAGGATCTGTTCATTTTCCAAATCTCATTCGAGCATCTAATGGGTCTGATCTGAATTTAACCATTTACAATTCCTCATCCACTAAACTCACCCTCACTTTAATGTTGATAATAGCAGGAATAGGAATGCCCCTTGTAATTTTTTACACCACTTATGTATACAGGATTTTCAGAAGGTTCAATAAATAATCCTTTGTGAAATATTACTTAAATCAAAAACTAAATTTCTCTATTTTTATCTCTCTCATTCATCAGAGGAATAGGATGCTCAGCATCCACTTGATAAGTCTCTTCTATTTTAACAATTATTTTTCCTTTTTCACTATCAATTATTATCCTTCGAGCCTTTGCATAATCCTCTGATAAAGCAAGTTCTGAGATTTTATCAAGGGCACTCCTTCTAATTTCTCTCGAAATATTTCTTGCTCCATATTCCTCGCTATAACCGTTCCTGGCAATGGTCTCTGTGGCGGATTCTGTTATTAAAAGCTCCTTTCCTTCAGCAGTTAATCTTTTTTTAACATCTTCCAGTTGGAGAAGAACAATCTTTTTAAGCTCATTCATGGTGAGAGGTTTAAAAAATATTATTTCGTCCAGTCTATTGAGGAATTCAGGAGAAAAATATCTCTTTATCTCCTTCATTAATTGATTTCTTGAGACTTTGTTTATTTTTCCACTACTTTCATAACCTAAATTTACTTTCGAATAAAGAGTCGTCCCAATATTAGAGGTCATTATGATGGTAGCGTGGTTGAAATAAGCTGTCTTGCCTCTTCCATCTGTTAAGCGACCCGCATCGAAGATCTGAAGGAAAATATTCAAAAGTTGAGGGTCTGCCTTCTCCACCTCATCAATTAAAATCACAGAGTAAGGTTTCTGTCTTACAAGATCTGTAAGCTGATTCTGATCGTAATAGCCTACATATCCAGGAGGAGAACCCACCAGCCTGGAATATGTAAACTTCTCCATGTATTCCGACATATCAAGTCTTATCAGTTTATCCTCATCCCCAAAAAGCGCCTCTGCAAGAGATTTAGCAAGTTCTGTCTTTCCAACCCCTGTGGGACCTATAAAAAGAAATACCCCATCAGGTCTTTTGGAATGGGTATCAAGATTCAACTTCGCAGTCCTTATAGCTCTTGAAAGAATCTCAATAGCCTCTTCCTGCCCCACAACTCTTTTTTTGAGACTATCTTCTAACATTAAAAGACGTTCTTTCAAAGATGTGGAAATTTTTGCTATGGGAACTCCACTGAGTTCTGAAATTACTTCTGCAAAATCCATCTCTCCAACTTTGTTATCTTCTTTTTCCCCTTTCGAAAATTTAAGGGAAACCTTGGAAGATGCTCTATCCACAATGTCAAGAGCCTTGTCAGGAAGAAATCTATCTCTTAAATAGATTTTTACATTTTCAACCATTTGGGGTATTTCATTAACCACTATTTCCACATTATGATAAGCTTCTATTGCATCTTTCCTACTTAAAATCACTTTGATCGTATCTTCTACTGATAGCTCCTCCAGCTTTACTATCTGAAAATTTCTTATGAAGGATGGTTCCTTTTCAAAAAAACTCCTGAAATTTTCAAAATCAGTGGTAGCAATAACCTGAATCTCTCCCTTCTCCATCATGGGTTTAAGAATGGAGATCGCATCGAATCCACCGGACCTTATTGTGAGAGGAGAAGAAATGGTATGAATATCATCTATAAAAGAAATACAATCCTCCTCTTTTATTCTTTTGAGCAACTTCATAATCCTTTCTTCAAACTGACCCCTTAACTTAGCTCCTGCAATCAAAGGCGAAAAATGCAACTGAACTATCTTCTTCCCTTTCAGTTTTTCAGGAATCTCTCCACACTTAATCCTTTGAACAAGACCATAAACCATGGAGGTTTTTCCAACGCCGGAATCTCCCAGTATTAAAACATTATTCTTTGTTCTGCACATTAAAATTTCCAGCATTTGTTCTATCTCATCATCTCTTCCAATGATGGGAAAATATTGTTCTTTAAATGTGGAGATGAGATCCACCATGCATTCCTCGATAACATCCGCATCCTCATCTTTATGAGAATCCTTAGATTTTATCTCTTCCTGAACTTTCCTTAATTTCTCAGGGCTTTTCTCAAAAGGGTTTATTTTTAATGAAATTTGATAATAATTAGAAGCCTCGCTCAGATTCCCCTCTCTCTTGTATAGATCACCAAGAAGCTCAAAAGCAGAACTAAAGCCCGGGTCTCTGTTTACTATAGAGTGCGCTATTTTCATGGCATTCTTATTCGCTCCTATGTTAAAATATGCTCTTGCAAGTATCAGGTCAAGATAGGGAAAAGAACCCGAAAGATTGGAAAAGGATTCAATAGAAGTGATAGCCTCTGAAAACCTGTTCTCATCCATTAGTTTCAATCCATCGGAAAGAATGTAGCTATTCAAAATTTCTATAGTCTCTTTTAAAAATTTTTGGGCTCTTTGAAGCTGAAGTTGCATAAGGAAGAATCTTCCAAAGGAAAACTGAAAATTATTAAGCGAAATCTCCTTCCCTTTACTCCAGTCAATATAATGCGCTTCCCCCTTTTCCTCTTTTATTGCTTTGAAAAGAAATAACGCTCTCTCTTTACCGCGAAACTTCTCCACTATGAAAGGATGAAGAGGAAGAAAATACTTCTTTTCTTTTATTGCAAAATAAACTTCAGAATCACTACTGAGTTCAGAAAAATATCTCTCTTTAGCTTTTTCAATACCCTCGTTAGAATTTGCGCCGTAGTAGAAAGGCTGATATTCAATGGCACCCACTGTTTCTTGATTCTCCTCCCAAATTCCAGAATAAGAATAGAATTCTTCTTTCTCCCTGCAATAGGAAATAATGTTTCCCTTAAGATGCTGAGAGAGGAATTTAAGAAAATTAACAAATGTTCTTATAAAATCTCCTTTGAGCCCTCTGCTCTTTTCCTCCGACATAAAATAAAATGCAGTAATCAGTTCTCTTAAATATTTGAGAAATGTATTTTTAACCTCTTCTCCCTTCAATCTTTGAGAATCACTGAAAAGGGAAGTGTTAAACTCTTTAAGATAAATTTCTTGAAGTCTAAGAGATTTCTCTGGAGTTAAAACTTCAAAATCTTGGAAAAATCTGGAAAGAGAATCACAACTCCTTCCGTTCTGGAAAATTTCTGCTAAGCATAAATTTCCAATAAAACATATGAAAGACTCAAAAAGATTTTCAAAATAACCATAAGGGTCTTTCTCTATTAAAAAATTCTCGTTTTTGAGAAAGGGGAATCTGTTCAAAAGGTCAAGAATCGGACGATATTCAAATGTTATCATAAGAAAATATAATATCAATTGGAGAAAAAAATGTAAACCTTAAAGCGTTTTTTATTTGTCCTTTATTTGCCTTCAATATATAGCCAGAGCTCCCTCTGGGAACTCCAGAACACAAATTTTATCCAAACTCTTGTCAAAAGAATTAACTGAAAAATAAGAAAATTCAAAAAAATGAAGAAAAAAGAATATGAGGAAAAGAGGAAGTATGAAGAGACAAGGTATAAAACAAAAGGTATTAAATTAAGAAAAAAAGTTAGAAAGTAAAGGATCATGACAGGAGAAAAGTTTCTCAGAGTATAGAAAAATGTGTAAAGGAATTCAGAAAGAACACTTGCGGAGTTCTTCGCCACTATTCTTACCTTTGTTATATCGAAAACCACATTTATAAAAGCGAATAGGACAAAAGAAAATATATAAATCAGAGATTTTGTGAAAATTAATTTAACCTCTTCCACTTCGTATACCTTTTCAAAATAGGGTAAGAGATAATGCTTAAGAAATAAATATGGAAGAAGATAAAAAAAAATCGAAAGAACAAATAGTCTGACAAATCTGAAAAAGAAGTCATAACAACCAGAAAGAAAGTATTTAAAATCGTAACTACGCCACTCCCTTGATAAAACTTTTATAGACCCGCCAGATAAAAACAAATTTATTAAAAAGAAGATGGGTAAAGAGATAGCTATTAATATTTTTATTGTAGAGCCAAGATCAGGGTCAACTGAAATCAAATGGACAAGAAAAGAAGAACCAAGAGTCTCAAAAAATACTTCTCCTTCCGCTGTTCCTGCAAGTATTTTATCGATTTTAAAAGTGATAAAGAGAGAAAAAAAAATCGAAAAAATTAAGTTGGGAATATAAAACCAAAATATTCCTTTTTTTGTGATGGAGACTCTTTCTATTCCAAGGAGCAAAAATTTCAGGGGCATTAATTAATTTTGATAATAAATGGCATTAAAAGATAAGGCTGAGGTTTATAATTAGAGCTTGAAACAATAAAAGAAAGAATGTTTTTCCATTCAGCTGGAATATCATTAAAAGCTTCCATAGAAAGGAGTTTTTCATATATAGTCTTTCTTTTTGGATAAAAAACTATCTCCACCTCCTCCTTTTCAGGGATTTTAGCAAGCTCTTTCACTTTTTTGATCGCCTCGTTAAGCCCGCCGAGCTGATCAACAAGTTTAAGGTTCTTTGCTTGTTCTCCTGTCCACACTCTTCCCTTTCCAATTCTTTCTACCTCCTCCAATTTAATTTTCCTGCAATTAATAACTCTTTTTTTAAACTCCTCATAAATCCATGCTATCTCTTTTCTTATTTTTTCCTTTTCTTCTTCTGTAAGCTCCCTGTAATCCGAGAACATATCAGAAAACCTACCTCTTTTAACTACCTCCATGGTAATTCCGAGCTTATCGTAGAAACCTTTCAAACAGAACTTTCCTCCTATTACTCCAATGGAAGCTGTAAGGGTGGAGGGTTGAGCAATAATCCAATCCGACTCAGTAGCTATCCAGTAACCACCCGAGCCAGCAACATCTGACATGGAAACCACAAGAGGTTTTTTACTTTTTATGTTTTTTGCGCTCCTCAGGATTATATCTGAAGCGGTAGCAGAGCCTCCAGGGGAATCTATTCTCATCACTACACCTTTTATGAAATTATCCTCTGCGATCTCTTTCATAATTCTTCTCATACTTTCAGAACCCATAACATAACCGCCAAAGATGGGATCTATCCCGCTCTCTCCCAGATTTATTGAACCGAGAGCATAAAGAACAGCAATTTTCTTTCCTCCCGTGAACTGCCAGGACTTAAGATAGGGCTTTATCTTTATAAGGTTTTTCTCTTTTACCTCTTTTAAAACTTCATCCTCATATAAAAGATTATCCACAAGCCCTTCTTTAAGAGCATCTGGAGCTGTGAAAGGTCCCCTGTCAATTAAAGCTTTTACTTCTTCGGGTTTCTTTTTCCTTCCTTCTGAAATTGTATGGACAAAGTTATCAAAAATACTGTCCATCAATGAATTCATCATCTCCTGGTGTGCAGGGGTGAACTTCTCCTCTGTAAAGGTATTGGATGCTGTTTTATATTCCGCTATATGCTCAAGCTCTGCTTTTATTCCAAGTTTATCAAGCGTCTTTTTGAGAAACACCGTCTGTGAGGCTAATCCATTCAAGAAAAGAACTCCTGATGGGTTTAGATAGATTCTGTCGCCCGCACTCGCTATCATATATTCAATATTTCCCATAGTTTCACTGTAAATTATCACCCTCTTTCCCTTGCTTCTAAATCTTTTTAAATTATCCACAATTTCCTGAGCTTTTGCAGGTCCTATCCCAAGAAAAGAAAGCTTTAGATAGAGCCCCTCTATTCTTCTATCATTTACTGCTTTCTCAAGAGCGAGCCAGAATTCCTTCATGGTAAGGGGAGCTCTTCTAAGAAAAGGAATTTCGAGTCTTTCCTCCTCCATCACCCCTGACAGAGTAATAGCCAGCATTCCCTTTTCAGGAAGTTTCTCTTCCAGATAATAAGAAATCAAAAATAAAGAAAGGAAAAAAGCCACTATCAAAAAGGCAAAAATTAAAATAACAATCAAAATAGCTGTATTCCTTTTCATTTTCAACCTCACAAATTGAATTATATAACTTCATACAATTTTTAACAATAGTCAATACTTTAATTTTTTTGATTTTATGAGTTATAGTCTAATTATGATCAGGAAAGAAAAAATAGAACATGATATTTCTGAGTTGATTCCGGAGTTGAGAAAACCCTGGAAAAAGAAAATGTATAATATGTGCTTATATTTTCGGAAGCTATGGAAAAGGAACACAGGGTAAATTAAGCGATGTGGATATAGGTGTTCTTCTAAGAGAACAAAAAGATTTTTTCGAGAGAAAATTGGAATTGATTTCTTTGATTTCAAAAATTTTGAAAACCAAGGATGAAAATAAAAGAATTTTTTAAATAGAAATTCAAAAGAGCATCTTGATTTTTCCTATTACAGAGAAAGGATATGGAAAGCAATGAGTAAAAGAATAAAGGAAGGGAGATCTGGCTTCTGAGAATATTATAAGAAAGATACTTTTAAAACTTGAGGAAAGTATGAGAAGACTTGAAAGTAAAAAAGATTTCAAGAGAAAAATTCCTTAACGATTGGGAAATTCAGGATATTGCATAGAGGGAATTTGAAGTTGCAATGGAACCATGCTTGGAGAATGGGAACCCATATAATTTTTCAGAAAAGGGATGGAAATCGCCCGATAAATATACCGATGTTCCTGATATGCTCGCTGAAAAGGGTGTGATACCGGAAGATCACAAAGGAAAGCTCAGAAAAAAATATTGCATTTCTTAATATAATAGTTCATGAATATCTTAACATAGACTTAAAAAAGTTTACGCTAATCTGAAACAACCAAAAGATTTAAGAAAATTCGCTGAATTTATAGAAAATTTTCTACACAGAAAAAGATTGAAATCACTTACCATATTATTATTTTTCTTGGCTCTCTTTTGTCCAGTCTTGTAATCCCTGCTTCCTTTGCAAATTTTATTGCCTCTTCAAACTCTTTATAGCTTATCCTTCTTGAAATGGAAATGTGGTCAAAAGCTTTATAGCAAGGATAATATTGATCCATGATATTTACATATGTATTTTTTGAAATCTCTTCAGCAATAAATCTCATGACTTCCTTTGTTCCTGCAAGACCATTGGGAAGAACAAGATGTCTGACCAGAAGCCCTCTCACTGCTATTCCCTCCTCATTCAGAACTAAATCCCCCACCTGTCTGTGCATCTCTTTTATTGCTTTTTTCACCACCTCAGGGTAATCCTCTGCGGAAGAATATTTCTCCGCAGGCTCTCTATCCATGTATTTTATATCAGGCATATAAATGTCAAATATGCCTTCAAGGAGCTGAAGTGCCTCCACAGAATCATAACCACTGGAGTTGTAAACAAGAGGGACATTCAAACCCATTGAAATAGCGATTTCGAGACTTTTCAAAATCTGGGGAATTTGATGCGTGGGAGTGACAAAATTTATATTGTGACATCCTCTTTTTTGTAAATAAATCATCATTTTTGCAAGCTCCTCATAAGAACATTCCTCACCTTCCATAAGATGAGAAATAGTATAATTCTGGCAATATATGCAAAGAAGATTGCAAGAGGTAAGAAATATTGTGCCTGAGCCATATCTTCCCACAAGGGGAGCTTCTTCTCCGAAATGGGGGCTAAAACTTGAGACATAAGGTAATGCTCCCACTTTACATGTTCCCTTTTCTCCTTTTAATCGGTTCTTCTCACATCTTCTTGGACATAGAGTGCAGTTTATGAGAATCTCCCATGCCCTCTCGGTTCGCTTTTGCAGTTCCCCTTTTTGCCAGAGGGAGAGATAAGAAGGAAGAAATTTATTCATATTCCTGAGCTTAATCTCCTTGCAAGCATTGGAGGGAGTCCTGCTTCCAGAATTTTCGATTGAGCCTTCGAAATATCGTAAGAAATTCTTTGAATGGTGATCATTTTCTTTTTTGAGTCGTATATTAAAAAAGAAGATAAGGGATTCCCATCTCTCGGCTGACCGATAGAGCCTGGGTTAACAAGATATCTTAGTTCATCATTTATTTTAAATCTATACGGAAATTCTGTTGGGTAAATTGTCTCCACATCGTCATTTTTTAAAATATGAACAGCTGGAAAATGGGTATGCCCGAAAAAAGTTATGCGAGTCTCCACAACAGAAAAAGCTTCCAATGCATCAAATTTATTGAACATATAGTAATCTTCCTCCCATGGTGAGCCGTGGCATATGGTTACATAGTCATCCATCTTTATAGGTCCTTTTTCCATTTTTTCCAGAAAATTCAGATTTTCCCTGCTCAGATTTTTGGAAGTCCAGAGAACTGCCATTGCTGCAACTGGATTGAAATAATCAAGATTTGTAAAACCTGCCACAGCCTTGTCATGATTTCCCCTCACCATAACTATGGGATTTATTCTTCTCACTTCTTCTATAACCTCATTGGGATTTGCTCCATATCCAACAATATCTCCCAGAAAAACGAACTTGTCGAATTTTCTACCCTTGATGAAATTCAATAATGCTTTGAAAGCCTCGAGGTTTGAATGAATATCACTAAAGATTAAATATCTCATGAAATTAAGATCCCTGCATGATATGAGGATCTCACAAGAGGACCTGAATTTACCCTTTTGAACCCAAAAGTAAGGGCAATCCTTTTCAAATCTTCGAATTCTGAAGGCTCATAATATCTTTCAACAGGCAACTGGTTTTTTGAAGGGGTAAGATATTGGCCTATTGTTAAAATTTCACAACCTGTGCTGGAAATATCATAAAAAGCCTCAAGTATATCTTCAGGTTCCTCTCCAAGGCCTAACATTATACTTGATTTTGTGGTAAAGCCTAAATTTGAAAACCAGCTCAAAAGGCTAAGAGATATGAAATATTGACTCTCTTTTCTTCCAATCTTTGAGTAAAGTCTTCTGGGAAGTTCAATGTTGTGAGCAACAACATCAGGCTTAGAATTTGCAATCACCATAAAAGACCCCTTCTTCCCTTGAAAATCAGGAGTGAGAACCTCCACCTTTGTCATGGGAGAAAGTTTCTTTATATTTTCTACTGTTTGAGCAAAAATGGAAGCACCTCCATCCTCCAGGTCATCTCTTGTCACAGATGTGATTACAGCGTATTTTAGGTCAAGAGACTTAACTATTTTAGCAATTTTAAAAGGTTCTTCAGGAGAAAGGGAAGAAGGCTTTCCCTTTTCAACAGAACAAAATCTGCAACTTCTTGTGCATACATCGCCAAGGATTAAAAAGGTTGCAGATCCTTTATTCCAGCACTCAAAAATATTTGGACACCTTGCTTCCTCACAAACTGTATTTATCCCCTCCTCTTTTAAAAATTTTCTTACCTTTCTAAAATTATCCTCTTCCCTTAGCTTTATTTTTAACCAATCAGGCTTTCTTTTTTCTCCCAATTAAAGGTATCTCTCCTTTTCAGCTCACAACTCCATCTGTTCTCTCTTCATTCTTCTTCTCATTCTTTTAAGAGCCATAGCCTCCTTCATTCTTTTTCTCTCTCCGGGCTTTAGATAAACACTATGCTTTTTTATTTCCTTAATGATTGCCTCTTGCTGAACCTTTCTTTTGAATCTTTTCAAAGCACTTTCAAAGCTCTCACCATCTTGAATCTTTACATAAGCCAAAACTTTTCACCTCCTTTCTCTAATCTTTTGAAAAAACAAATTTCAAAATGAAACACTCAATTAAATATTCTATTAATAATTTAAAACCGTGTCAATTAATCGGAATTGTATAGCTCATAATCTAATTGATTCGTTTGAATCATAAGAAAATCATTCTGATTTATTCTTAAATAGTTGAATCCCACCTTACAGTTTGATATCATACTTTATTCATCCATGCCAAAATACTTTGGAACAGATGGAATAAGAGGGAAACCAGGAGAGTTTCCCCTCGATGAGTCTTCTCTTTACTGGATCGGCTTCATTCTAACCCAATTATTAAAAAGTTTTTTTGAGGAGGCTAATATTATCATTGGAAGAGACACAAGAGAATCTTCTCCATGGATGGAAAGAGCTCTTTATTCTGGTATAAAGAATGCAGGGGGAGAGCCCTTTTTAGCAGGAGTGCTTCCGACCCCCGCACTTTCTTACTTGATAAAAAAATTCAAATTTTCAGGTGGAATATCCATTTCTGCCTCTCACAACCCATCCGAGGAGAATGGAATAAAAATATTTGACTGGGATGGAGTTAAACTTGAGGACAGGCTTGAAAAAGAGATTGAGGAGGAACTTCTAAAAAGAGAAAAATTTAAAGGGAAAATTCCCGAGGACATTAAAATAGCAGATTATCTCTCTGAAGCTTATACGGATTTTTTGAAATCTCACATCATTTTGCCTGCACCTTTTAATTTAAAAATTGTAGTCGATTGCGCAAATGGTTCAGCTTCTTCCATTGCACCAGATATTTTACGCATGCTCGGAGTAAATGTCGTAGAGATTCATTCAGAGCCTAATGGGAAAAATATAAATTTAAATTGTGGTTCCACCCATCCAGAGGTTCTATCAAGAGCTGTTCTGGAAAATTCTGCAAATTTAGGTGTAGCTTATGATGGAGATGCAGACAGGGCAATCTGGAGCGATGAGAAAGGCAGGATTCTTGATGGAGACCATACTCTTTACATTATGGGAAAATTTATGAAAGAGAGCGGGAGACTCTCATCAAATTCTATTGTGGCTACAGTTATGAGCAATCTTGGGTTGGAGATTTCCCTTAAAAGAGAAGGCTTGAATCTGGTAAGGACATATGTGGGAGACAAAAATGTTTACAAAGAAATGATCAGGATAGGAGCAAATTTAGGTGGCGAGCAATCAGGACACACTATATTTCTTGATTCTCTTCCCACTGGTGATGGGATTCTGACCACTATAATGCTTTTAAATTGCATATTTGAAAAAGAAAAGCCTCTGTCTGAATTGGGCAGAGGAATAGAGCTTTTCCCTCAGGTGATAAAAAATGTAAAAGTGAGGGAAAAGGTGCCATTTTCAGAGATACCGGGTTTCGGTGAGGCTCTGGAGTTTGCAAAAAAGAAACTGGGAGAAGATGGAAGAATTGTGGTGAGATATTCTGGCACAGAATCAAAGCTCAGAATAATGATCGAGGGAAAGGATGAAAATGAAATTTTAAGCCTGGCAGAAAAACTGGAAGAGATTGTCAGAAAATATATAGGAGGTGAGAAATGATGCTATCTGTAAATGTTGATCATTCTGCTACTCTGAGGCAGGCGAGGAGAGCCTCTGAGCCTGATCCCATTCAGGTTGCTTTATTAGCGGAGATGGCTGGAGCAAATGGAATAATAGTCCATCTAAGAGGAGATAGAAGACATATTCAAGAGAGAGATCTGGAGCTTTTAAGAAAAACAATAAAAACAAAACTTAACCTTGAGATGGCTTCCACTCAAGAAATGGTGAGGATAGCTCTCCACCATAAACCGGATATCTCCACTCTTGTTCCAGAAAGAACTGAAGAGCTTACCACAGAAGGAGGACTCGATGTTATCACTCATTTTGAGCACCTAAAAACAGTGGTTAATCAACTGAGAGCAGGAGATATTGAAGTATCTATTTTTGTGGATCCAGACGAAGATCAAATAAAAGCTTGCCATAAACTAGGAGTTCCTATAATAGAAATCAACACAGGCATATACTCAGAAGCCAAAGGTTCCAAAAAGACTGATGAAATTATAAAAATTGAGAGATGCGCAAAACTTGCAAAAAAACTGGGGCTCAGAGTTGCAGCTGGACATGGGCTTGATTATAGAAATGTTGCGCCAATTATAAAGATTCCTGAAATTGAAGAGTTAAGCATAGGATTCAGTATCATGGCAAGAGCTCTGTATGTAGGAGTGGAAAGAGCTGTAAAAGAAATGCTTGAGTTAATAAAAATTTACAGGGAGAGTCTTTGAAAAAACCAAAATACATAATTTTATTCGTTTTAATAATCCTTTTAATTTTGATCTTTTACACGCCAATAACATATAAGAGTTCTCCTTCATCTTCTCATCTTCCAGAGCTTGTAGGCGCAATTCATGTGCACTCCCATCTCTCAGATGGAAGATTGTCAGTGGAGGAGATTGCAAAGGATGCAAAAAGGAGTGGGCTCGACTTTGTGATCATTACTGATCATGGAAATCCAAATTTAGAAATTATAGAAAAAGAAGGAATTATTAACGATGTGTCAATAATATCTGGCTCTGAGCTCTCCCTTTTTGATGGTAACCTTCTCGCCATCGGGGTAAAAAAGCCAACCTATAAAATCTCTCCTTTTGCTAAAGAAGCCATAGAAGATATCAAAGACCTCGGAGGCATCAGTATAATCACTCATACAGAGGATAAAAAAAATAACCAGAAAATATGGGAAGTCCGTGGGATAAATGGTATGGAAATAATTACTCTAAGTGATGAAATAAGAAAGAGAAACCCACTCTCCATAATTTACTCTTTTCTCCTTTATCCTTTCAATTCTCGTTTTGCCATGCTTCGCCTGGTGGAAAGACCCCTAAAAGAAATAGAAATATGGGATAGAGAACTAAAAGAGCAGAGAATATCAGGTTTATTCGGTTTAAACCTTCACGGAAAGATCTGGATCTTCCCTTTTTCTTACGCAAAAATTTTCAATTTAATTAGAATCCACATACCCATCCATGGAAACAAACCTGATAAATTCGAAAAAATAAAATCCATGGTTATGGAAAGTTTAAAGGAAGGGAATTTTTTCTCTGCCATTGATGGAGCAGGTGAAGCAAAAGGTTTCAGGTTTTATGCCACGAATAATGGAAAGAGGGCAGAGATGGGAGCGAGAACTGACCCTGGTTCAACTCTCTTTGTCGAACTTCCTTTCCCATCAAAGTTCGAATCAGTAATATATAAGGATGGTAAAAAGTTTTTCTCCTCGGGTAAAAGAAAGATAGAGAGAAAAATTGAGAAAGAAGGAGTTTACAGAGTAGAAGTTTATCTAAAGAAAAACAGAGCATTAAAAAGTTCGGTTCCATGGATTCTCTCCAACCCGATATTTGCAAGAAGAGAGAGAATCCTCCAGAAAGATAAAGAACCTTCAATAAGAAAGGTTTCATATTTTAATTTAAAAAATTTTTCCCTTGAAAATGACAAAAATTCCCAGGGTAGAATAGTTTTTCATAGAGAATTCCTTGAGTGGAATTACAAACTGGGATTCTCATCTTCTTCTCATCCACATGTATGGTGCGCTCTCTCACTTCGCAAAAATTTCTCCCTAAAAGGATTCGGAGGGATTGGAATTGAAGCAGAAGCATCTCCAGCAGCAAGGCTTTGGCTACAACTGAGGGATATGAAAGATGGAGAGGAGAGATGGTGGAGTGTCTCTTCGAAGATTAAAGAGAGCTGGAGCAAAAAAAATTATAGTTTCAATGAATTCAGACTTACGGAGGGGAAGAATGGCTCATTTAACTTGGAAAAGATAACAGGGATTTTTCTGATAATCGATAAAGGCTCCATGTGGGAAGGAGGAGAAGGAGTAATAAAAATTAAATCCATTTATCTTTTCCAATGATTTTGCCATACCCAAATTGACTCTTTTTTCTGGATTTTGTAATATTAATGTGATGAATTTCAAGGAAAGATCGGGAGGTTAAAATGAAAAAAATTTTTATTTTCCTATTCTCCCTTTTCTATTTTTCTCTTCTTGCTCAAGGACAAAAACAGGAAATACCTCAAAAATACCTCAAATGGCTCAACGAAGATGCGGTTTATATAATCTCTTCACAGGAAAGAGAGGTGTTTTTGAGTTTAAAAACGGACGAGGAAAGGGAGAATTTCATAAAAATTTTCTGGAAAAGAAGAGACCCTACTCCAGAGACCGAATTCAATGAATTTAGAGAGGAACATTACAGAAGAATCGAATATGCAAATAGAAATTTTTTCGAAGGAATGCCTGGATGGAAAACAGACAGGGGAAGAATTTACATTATGTTTGGCCCTCCAGATTTTATTCAGACAAACCCAGGGGGACTCAGGGGATTTCTCTTTGGTCTCAGAGCAGAAACAGCTGAATTTCCTTCTGAGGTCTGGACTTATCGATATTTGCCAGGAATAAAGACAAAAGCTCAGAATATAGAATTCATTTTTGTAAATTATTACAACGCTGGTTCCTATAAACTAACATCCTCCCCTTCCCTTGCAAATGCTCTTAGAAATATTCCCACAGATAGTAGATTTGTTGGATACTATGATGATCCAAGACCAAGACCAGGAGTTCCACCGAACATCTCGGATCTCGAAGCTCAACAAAGGGCTCAGGATAGAGTAATAGGAACAGGTGATTCTCTCTTAGGGCAACTGGCACTTTTCTCTGAACTCACAAGGTCAAGAGGAGAAATTTTGGAAGAAATTGAAAGAGCTAATCGTTTGAGAAAATTGAAAGGAATTGTTTTCACAAGAGATTCTCTTTCCACTATAAAATTTGACTCCATGAAATCTATATTCAAAGGAGGAAATAAGGAATATTATATTCCCATTGCAGTGCAGGTAGAACTTAGTCAGCTCTCCTTTAACAGGAGAGCAAATAAGTATCTGGGCGAACTTAACTTCTACATAAGTATTTTAAAGGGAGGAATCTCTGTTTATGAAGGCTCGGATAGACTGGAGATGAACCTTTCAGAATACACTTATAAAGGATTAAAAGGGAAAACCTACCAGTATCATCACTCTGTAAGCCTTCCTCCTGGAGAATATTTTCTGAAAATAATCTTGATGGATGGAAATTCAAATGCTGTTGGCTATGTGGAGGAGGCTTTAAAGCTAAATCCCTTCAGCCAGGATTATCTCTTAAGCGATATTATATTAGCTGAATCTGTAAAACCTGTAGAACAAAAAGAAGAAAAGTTGAATGCAAAAGAACTGGATGCTCTGAAACCACTTCAGAAAGTAAAAGTTCCTGAAAAAATCGATTTCTCTTTTACAAAATCTCCCTTTGTTTTCCAGAGCCTGTTTGTAGTTCCAAGGGTAAAAAACCTTGTCCGTGCAAATAGCGAGTTAATCTTCTTCTACCAGATATACCCGCAGAATTTAGATTCTAAAATAAAAATTGAGAATATCATTGAAAAGGACGGAAAGAGAATAGCGATGGCTGGTGAGCCACAATTTTTTGAGGTAAAGAATTTAAATCCGATAAACAATGGAGCAAAAATGCCTCTAACAAATCTTGAGAAGGGAGAATATGTTTTGAGAGTTGTTGCTACTGAGTCTTCAGGAAAAAAGGCGGAGAAAAGAATTGTATTTAATATTATATGAAATTTTATGTTCAAAAAATTGAATATTTTTCCTAAGGGAGTTCACGAAAAACCTCATAAATAAAAGATCGATTTTCTGGCATGAAATTTGCTTAAAATTTATATGAGAATTATAATTTTTAAACAAGGAGGTGAGAATAGAGAGAGGTTAAAATTTCCTTACAGTATAGGCAAAGGGCAATGGTTAAAATTTTAGAAGGAAGTAAAATGAGATTTTTGAAATGTTTAGTTTTATCCCTTTTATTAGTTGGGGTTAGCCTCTGGGCTCAACCCACTGGAACCATAGTGGGTTTAGTTCAGGATGAGGAAGGAAACGCTATTCCTGGGGTAGCTGTCACAGCAAAGAATGTTCAGACAGGGTTGGCCCAGACCACTGTAACCAATGAAAATGGATTTTTCCGACTGGAGAGATTGCCTCGAGGAATTTACAATGTTACTGCAGAACTTGAAGGCTTCCAGACAGTGACTCAGGAAAGAATAGAAGTCGCAACAGGAGCGGAAATTAGCCTTAACTTCAAGCTGAAATTTGGAAAAATTGAGGAAGCAATAACTGTTATTGCCACCACCCCTCTTGTCGAAACTACAAGAGCAGCTGTTTCCAATGTTATTACAGAGAAACAGGTTATGGACCTTCCCATGCTCAACAGGAACTTTTTCCAGCTTGTATATATTTCTCCGGGAGCAGCCCCTGGCGCAGGAAGAGCGGGGTACTCCATTACTGGACAGAGGGGTTCCTCTAACCAGGTCACCATCGATGGTATTACCAATGATGATATCGGAACCGCTTCGAACGATACACTAACTCTTCCTCCCGAAGCCATTCAGGAATTTAGGTTGATCTCTAACAACTTCTCTGCTGAATATGGAAGAAACACAGGAGGAATCCTAAATGTCTCAATGAAATCAGGAACAAATGAACTCCACGGAAGCGCATGGGTATTCAATAGAGATGGTGAACTCGCAGCAGCAGACTGGTATACACACGAGAAGGAACCTTTGAAGAGATGGCAGTATGGGTTCACCCTTGGCGGACCAATTGTTAAAGACAAAACCTTCTATTTCGTTATGTTTGAAGGAATTAATCATGAGGCAACGACCGTTCCCATAGGTCTTTTCTTCACCCCTGAGGCTATTGCAAAAATACCTGCTGGCACCCCTCAGAAATGGTATTTTGATAAATATCTGAACAACTATGCAGAACAACCAGGAAACAGATATCCTGTCCCCACCCATGACTTTGTAGATTTGGATGGTGATGGAGTCTATGACTATGGAAGAGCTCCCTTTAACGATGTTTTCAAATACCAAGAATACAATGTGGGTATAAAAATTGACCATATCTTCTCTGAAAAAGATAGAATCTCCTTTAGGTGGGTATATGATTTTGGAGAATCTCACTGGAATTACAATGGCGGATATAACACCCTTCTTCCTGAAATGTCAAATAACTACTTCCACTACCATACAGGCGGTCTGACATGGCTCCACATTTTCTCTCCCACTATGTATAACGAGGTCAGACTTGGATTCCACAGAGACTATGATGATTATCCCAGGACAATAGCAGAGGTTCCACTCGCTTATTTCTACGATGGGGTGATAGGATTCGGTGACGCTGTAAACCTCCCTCAGCTTTTCAAAAATAACATATTCCAACTAGCAGATACCCTCTCCTTCCAGAAAGGAAATCACTCCATAAAGGCTGGATTTGAAGTAAGATACTGGAGATCCTATTCTACATTTGATGCCTACAAATACGGGGGCTACTACTGGTATTACGGACTAGATTGGATTTATAATTATCCTGCATTCAGGTTTACAATAGGTGCGGATCCACCTCCAGGAGTTGGTGGAAATGATGATTACACCACTGCTGTGGGATCATGGGCAATGGGTGATACTTATAGAAACTTCCACGGACTTGAGGGTGGAATATTTTTTCAGGATGATTGGAGAATAACACCAAGATTAACTCTTTCCATGGGTCTGAGATGGGAATATTACGGAGTCCCGGCAGAAATGCATGATAAACAGGCAATGCCCTCCTTTGGTCCTGGTGATTATGTAAGCGGAATAAAATATCTTGTTGCTGATGGAAGACAGAAGGAAGGAAAGGGGCTCTGGGATCCTTACTATCTAAACTTTGCTCCAAAACTCAGTATTGCCTATGACCTTACTGGTGATGGAAAGACCTCATTGAGAGCAGGTGCTGGTGTCTCTTATGATAGAACCTTTAATAATATATATGAAAACGATAGATTCAACTTCCCCGATTTCTGCTTCTCGAGCTTCTTCCTTTCTTATTACTATACTATACCCACACAGCTTCCGAGGGATAATGTTCGAGGAACTTATAGTTTGAGATGGATGGATCCAAAATTGAAGCCAGGAATGGCATACAACTGGCTTCTCGGTGTTCAGAGAGAGATCGCTACTGACCTGGGGCTCGAGGTTAACTATGTAGGTTCCATTGGAATGCATCTGGGATGGATTCACAGATTGAACAGATTCACAGGTGATAGGCTTGATGGGAGAAGAGATTACATCAATCCATACTTCGCTGCCACACAGGTTAACTTCAGAAGCCAGGATGCCAATTCAAGATATCATGGACTCCAGATAATCCTCACAAAGAGGTTCTCAAAAGGTCTCCAGTTCCAGACATCTTACACACTGGGCAAAGCTATTGATATGAACTCTGACTACTTCGGAGATGCTATGACAGGTTCTCTAACTGCTGTGGGCCATGAGTTTCGAGAGATGGAATATGGAAGAGCTGCATTTGATTATAGACACAACTTGGTTGGTTCCTTCATCTATGAGCTTCCTTTCTTCAAAGAATCTGAAAACAAACTGTTGAAAACTTTATTCGGAGGATGGCAGATAAACGGAATATTCCAGGTTCTTTCAGGCAGACCCTTCACTGTATACCATTCCACAGCTGACTGGAACAGAGACTGGAACGGATATGATAGACCTCTCTGGGGTGGAGGAAACTTCCAAGATGCGATAAAAGATTACTCTTTATTCGGTGGAAGCAAGGCACCCTCTCTTGATAAGACAAAATTTGGAACTCCAAAATATCCTTCTGGACCAGGAGATCTTGACTACTACAAACAGAACCTTCTTGGAAGGAATACTTTTGAGTGGCTGTGGAACTACAACCTTGATCTTTCCCTTATGAAAAACTTCACCATTCCTCTTGGCGGAAGGGACACTACCCTTCAGCTCAGAGCAGAATTCATAAATGCTCTCAACCACCACATTTGGCAATTTCCTCAGAGAAATATGGCTTCTGCTCTTTTCGGAACAACTGCGAGAAAGGATGGAAGAAGAGTGGTTCAGCTCTCTATCAGATACCTGTTCTAAGCTGATATAGAAAAAATCAAGGGATGGGGCAAATGCCCCATCCCTTTTTTATTTTTACCTCTAAAATTGACATTAAAAGGGAAGAATTATAGAATAATGAAGAAATGTTCAAGACAGAAAAAGCAGAAGAGATAAAAAGAAAGCTCACTCAAGTTTTTAGTGAGGAGCAGTCTGAAACTATATTAAGTAGAATTAATTCAGTTTTCGATGAAATGGTAAAGGAGTTAGCCGAAGCTCAAAAAAGAACGGAAAAGAAGCTTGGTGAGCTTGTATGGGAACATAAAAGGACCCGTGAGATGTTAGCAGGACTTCCTGATACAGTTGGTTATAGTCTTGAAGACATAGCCATGCTATACATGCCTTATTTTTGCAAAAAGGAATTCGGAATCGATGTCAAACTAATTGATAGAAGGAATATTGTTTATCCCGGTGGAAGATTTGATGAAATAAATATATATAACGAAGGACAAAAAAACTGTGGGAAGGTCTATGTGATAGGCGAATGCAAAGCAAGACCTGGAGAAAAAGAAATACACTCTCTTTTAAAAGCTGTTGAAAGACTAAAAAATTTTTTTAAGGCTGAGGTTTATCCTTTTATAATAGGTTATTACTATTCACCAGATGTCAAAGAATATCTGAAAAAGGAGAAGCCTGAGATAAAAGCTTTGAATAAGAGATGAAATACAGGCAAGGCCAAATTTTTTGGTAGATTTCTTTTTAAAAATAGTGAAAAAGGGTTTAATAATTCTTATTTCAAAATTCCTTCTCTTAGGCGCTTTCTTTTCTACAACATCTTGCTCCCCTTCTTCAAAAGATTGGAATGTTCTTCTTATTACTTTGGACACCACAAGGGCGGACAGGATAGGATGCTACGGATACGGGAAAGCGACAACCCCCAATATGGATAGATTATCTCAAGAGGGAGTGAAATTTGAGAATGCTTACTGTCAGGTTCCTCTCACTCTTCCATCCCATTGCACCATACTCACTGGAACCTACCCTCTTTACCATGGTGTAAGGAACAATGGGAACTACAAGCTTTCCGAGAAAGTGGAGACTTTGGCAGAGGTTTTAAGGGCTAAGGGCTGGAGGACATCTGCCTTTATAGCATCCTTCAGTTTAGACTCTCGGTTTGGGCTGGATCAAGGTTTCGAAGTTTATGATGATGATATGGGGGAGGAGAGGATAAAGACATTCTTATCTGAGAGGAGGGCTGAGAAGGTGTATGAGGGATTCAGCAAGTGGTATAGGAGCAAGGGAGAGGGGAAGTGGTTCAGCTGGGTTCATTTTTATGATCCTCATTTACCTTATGATCCGCCTGAGCCATGGAGGTCTGAGATAGAGGATAGATATGATGGAGAGATAGCGTATATGGATGAATATGTAGGGAAGTTGGTGGAGGAGATAAAAGGTGAAGAGGACAGGACATTGATAGTTATTGTAGGAGATCATGGTGAATCCCTGGGAGAACATGGAGAGATTCAACATGGATTCTTCCTTTACGAGCCTGTCTTAAAAGTGCCTTTTATAATGGTGAAAAAGGGGGATCTACCTAAAGGAAGATCAGTAAAGGCAAAAGTAAGATTAATTGATATAATGCCAACCATTCTTTCTTTACTGAACATTCCTTCCAAAGAGAGATTTGACGGTATTGACTTGAAACCATATATTTATAAAAGGAAAAACAATGATCTTGCCTCCTATATTGAAACTCTTTATCCTGAGGAATCCATGAACTGGTCCAGGCTGATGGGAATCATAAAAGAGGATTGGAAATTGATAGTCGCTCCAGAACCAGAGCTTTATCACCTCTCTTTTGATCCTGAGGAAAAAGTAAACCTTTATAATTCAAAAATAGAAAAAAGAAAGGAACTACATGCTATTCTTGACGATCTTCTTTCTAATTCATTACCGCAAGCCACTGAAAAATATTCGCTTTCCTCAGAAGATATAGAAAAGTTTCAGTCCTTAGGTTATATATCAGGAGGAAAAAGAAGGAATTTTTCTGAACCTTTGCCTGATCCAAAACATAGAATAGAAGTCATAAAAATAATTGAAAATGCTCAGATTTCAGAGTTTGAAAATAAAGCTACTTCTATTGTAGAACTGTATAAAAAACTAATTTCGCTCGAGCCCTATTGCCTTTTTGCCTACACCTCCCTGGCAGAAGGATACATGAAATTAAATGACATAAATAGTGCTATTAATACCATTAAAAAAGGAATTGATCTTATTCCGGATTCTTATTATTTGTGGACCACCCTTGGAAAAATAAACTTTAAAATTGGTAATTTGAATGAAGCGCTTTATGCTTTTAATAAATCTCTTGATTTATACCCTGAAAATTTCGATTCCCTTTACTTTTCAGGCTGGATATTTAATCAGCTCGGAAAAAAAGAGGACGCTCTTTCCATGTTCGAAAGAGCATTGAAAATAGAGCCTGAAAACAAAAGGCTCGGACAGGACTACGCCGTTACTCTTGCTGAGGTTGGAAAAAGCGATAATGCTCTATCCATATTAAAAGAGCTTTTAAATAAATATCCTGAAGATACCTCAATTTACAGAGATCTTGCATTAGTCTATTTCGCTTCCAAAGATTATAAAATGGCTATTCTCACAGCTGAGAAAGGTCTTAAAATTAAGGAAGATATTGAACTCTATCGCACTCTTGCGGTTATTTATGAGGAAATAGGAGAGAAAGAAAAGGTATCTTATTACATGAAACTTTTTGAAAATGCAAAGAATGAGTAAAGAGCTTATCGCTATAAACTCATGCTCTGAAAAGAAATTTTACCTTTTGACTATTCTTTAAAATTGAATGATAATTTTTGTATGAAAAAAAATAAGTCGAAAATAAATACTTCTAATAAAAAAGAGATGGGGAAACGATTGGGATGGAAAATCTTTTTTCTCATTCCTCTTTTGATTCTCGGGATTATTTTTCTTTTATATCAATTATTTTTTAAAAGCGTAAGAGGTAATGAGAACTGGAATGTTCTTCTTATTACTTTGGACACCACAAGGGCGGACAGGATAGGATGCTACGGATACGGGAAAGCGACAACCCCCAATATGGAT
>FWPU01000610.1_pt1 | contig 69618 bp, 49 predicted proteins | sample 2228361 | NCBI WGS metagenome assembly FWPU01 (sample SAMEA103939777, study PRJEB20133) | metagenome
GCAGTTGGTGGCTTTTGTCAAGGAGGAATACCGAACAACTGTTGTCTATCCTCCTGGGAAACAGATATTCAGGGCTTTTGAGGTGTGCCCGTTCGAACAGGTTAGGGTGGTAATTCTTGGTCAGGACCCCTATCATGGCCCGGGGCAGGCCCACGGCCTCTGTTTTAGCGTGAACGATAACGTAAAAATGCCTCCTTCGCTAATCAATATTTTCCGCGAAATTCAGTCGGATCTGGGCAAGCCCATGCCTGCAACCGGCAACCTGGAGCGATGGGCCCGGCAGGGGGTATTGTTGCTCAATGCTACGCTAACGGTTCGGGCGTCCAGCCCGGGATCACATCAAAATAAAGGGTGGGAGGTGTTTACCGATTCGGTGATTCAACGAATATCGGACGAAAAGAATAACGTGGTTTTTATGCTATGGGGAGCATACGCCCAGAAAAAGGGTCAGATTATTGACCGCCAACGTCATTTAGTACTGCAGGCGGCTCATCCTTCGCCTTATTCTGCCTACAATGGTTTTTTTGGCTGTCGCCACTTTAGCCGAGCCAACAATTATCTTAAAAGCAAAGGGCTTGGAGAGATTGATTGGTAGTTCATGGTTAATCAGTCCATAGTTAAATAGTCCATGGTTTGTCAGTCTATGGTTTTTTGGTCCATAGTTAGATAGTCCATGGTTGATTGGTCCATAGTTAAATTGTCCATGGTTGATTGGTTGAATGCTCCATAGTTTAATAGTCCATGGTTAGATGGTCCATAGATGATTAGTCCTTGGATGGATGCGTTAGTCAATCATTTTGAAGAAGCGGTTCCATCTGATTTTATGTATCAGATTCCGGGCGTGAGAGTCGATGGACAGCCAGATAAAGAAGGCCTTGCCTACTACATGGTCTTCAGGAACAAATCCCCAGTATCGCGAGTCAAGCGAATTGTGGCGGTTATCGCCCATCATGAAATAGTAATTTTGTTTAAAAGTGTATTGAGTAACTTCTTTGCCGTTTATAAACAGCTTCCTGTCTTTAATTTCGGCATCAGGGTTATGGTCGTATTGGGTAATGGTAAAGCCATAAAGGGCAAGAGTAGAATCGTTAACGGGAATAGTAGCACCCTTTCTGGGGACCCACAGCGGGCCAAAGTGGTCAAGGCTCCAGTTGAGTGTGTTCTTAAAACCCGAACCATAGCCATAATACTCTGAGAACGGAAAGATGCCAAAAGTCTCATTAAAATCCTTCCTTACAACCGATTTGATGTAAGGTAACGTGCTCAGTTCTTCTGCTTTTTGGGGCACAAGGTACATGTAGTAACGCACGGTATTAGCGTCTATGCGGCCATCCAGGTGCACATCTTCCGGCCCCAGGCCCATGTTGGCCAGGTTGCGTTCGTTTATTACATCTGTGGCCAGCACTTCGTAAGCCCATTGGGTAAGTGGATGGTCTTTGAACGGTTGGTTGTTTACCTGTATTATTCCATTGTTTATGCGAATGGTGTCTCCGGCTATGGCCACGCAACGCTTAATATAATTGGTCTTCAGGTCAACCGGATAGTCCTTGTTTTCATTTAGCCGCTTGGGCGGAATATTAAAAACCACCACATCGCCCCGCTTTATAGGGGTAAGTCCGGGCAGCCGATACTGGGGCAGTTGTATCCAGTTAAGATAGGAGGGTATGTTGGTAAACCATATTTTTTGATGCGTAAGCGGAAGCTGCAGCGGAGTTTTGGGTGTGCGGCTGCCGTAATGAAACTTACTTACAAACAGGAAGTCGCCAACCAACAGTGAATTTTCCATGGAAGGCGTAGGAATGGTATAGGCCTCCATTACAAAAAAGCGGATGAGGGTGGCCGCCACTACGGCAAAAACAATAGCCTCCGTCCATTCGGCCAGAGCTGTTTTTCGTTGGCGCGGCACTTCGGTTAGTTTGCCCAGGTAACGTGTCTGGCTGTTAAAGCTAAACGGCACCAGATACCAAAAGCCGGTAAAGATAACGGCCAGTTCGGCCCATACCGACTGCCTGCCATAACACCGCAGCACATCGAAAATCAGTACGTAGTAGGCAAACACATTAACAACCGGAATAATGAGGTATATAAACCAGTAGAGTGGCTTACCAACAATATGCTTCATTATAATAAACTCAGAATAGAATGGAATAACTGCTTTCCACGAAGCCAGATCGGCTTTTTGAAAGAGCTTCCAGAAGGCGATGGTGGTACCCAGGCGGATAAGCAGGAAAGTAACGATAAATGCACTCACGGTTTTTTTCTGTTTTTTTTGGCGATGCAAAGAAAACGATTATCTACAACTGAAGGAAATCGTTCATGGTTAGTACGCCCTTTTTGCCCGGCAGCCATTCAGCAACAGCCAATGCGCCCAGCGCAAAAGCTTCGCGTGTGTGGGCTTCATGGCGGATGGTGAGCGTGTCCAGGGCCGACTGCCACGTTACGGTATGTGTACCGGGCACCGTGCCGGTGCGCACAGCCGTAATAGGAAGTACGTCCGGCCTGTCCTGTTCCTGAAGGGCCCACTTTTTAAGTGCGGGAACCTGACCAATAATTTCCTGAGCAAGTGTAATGGCCGTACCGCTGGGCGCATCTTTTTTCTGGGTATGATGAATTTCTTCTATGCTAACCCGGTATTCCGGGTGGCTGGCCATAAGTTTGGCCAGAAAGGCATTAACCTTGAAGAAGATGTTAACCCCTATACTGAAGTTGGAGGCATAGAAAAAGGTGCCGTTAAGCTGGGCGGTGAGCTTTTCGGCTTCCTGCAGCCTGTGCAGCCATCCGGTTGTTCCACACACTACCGGCAGGTTGTGTTGCAAACACCACGTAACGTTGGCATAGGCTGCATCCGGTTTGCTGAACTCTATAGCTACGTCGGCCTGGAAATCAGATGCCCTTAGCATGGGTGTTGAAGTTATTCGTGCGGTGATTTCGTGGCCGCGTTTAAGGGCCAGGGCTTCGATTGCCCTGCCCATTTTTCCATAACCTATAAGGGCAATTTTCATCTGTTCAGAATTTTAAAAACAATCCCATACCGGTAATTCTGCCTGCCATTGGGTTTTGCTCAGATACCGGCAATACACTTACCCTGAATCGGGGGTTGAGGTCGAATTCCTTCAGATGGGCATCAACGTGGGCATCAATCATCTGAAGGATATACACCCCGCCCAGCACGATAATCATAAAGTCTCGTTCGCGCCGGTAACGGTCTATAAGCGTACGCAGTTGTGCTTCGGTAAAGCCGCTGTTGCTCAACGGTGCGCCGGTGCCGAGTACCTCAAAAAGCTCGGCCCGGTATTTGGCATAACCTTGCTGGTAAAAATTTATGGCATAGGCAGTAACGCCAAGGCCGCCATATACCAGGGGCAATTTCCAGTATTTTTTGGTGTATACCTGCCCCAGGCCCGGAAACACAGCTGCGTAGAGCAGCGCTTTGCGCGGGTTGTAACGACGGGCATACCAGGCTGCATCAGGCGAGTCAGCCGGAGATACCTGCAATACAGAGTCGGGCGCCTGGCCCATTAGGGTAAGCGCGGAAACTGTAAATGCCAAAAGCAGCCACCACCTCATGTACAGGTTGCAAAAATTCAGGGAATGCGGAGAATGTCGAGAATACGATTCAGGTCTTCAACCGACATAAATGGTATGCGTATTTCCCCCTTGTTCCCGTCGCTTTTCAGAGCAACACGGGTGCCAAAATGCGAGGACAGGCGCGACTGGAGCTGTGCCAGCTCTTTGGCTGCAGTTCCTGCTGGTTTATCGGTTTTGGCTGCCTGGCCTTCGTTTTTTTTGTGGTGCAGTTGGCGTACCAGCTCTTCTACCTTACGTACCGATAAATCTTCATTAAGTATTTTATTAAAAAGATACAGCTGGTCGGCCGGGTTTTCTACATTAATCAAGGCGCGGGCATGGCCCATGGTTAGTTTGTTGTCGCGCACGGCAATCTGGATGTCGGGCGGCAGTTTTAACAGGCGCAGATAATTAGTTACGGTAGCGCGGTTTTTGCCTACGCGTTCGCCCAGCTCTTCCTGTTTCAGGTTACACTCACTAATAAGCCGCTGGTAGCTGAGGGCAATTTCAATGGCATTCAGGTTTTCGCGCTGAATGTTTTCAATGAGCGACATTTCCAGCATCTGCTGGTCGTTGGCGGTGCGCACGTAGGCTGGTATGGTTTTTAAGCCGGCGCGTTTAGAGGCCTGCAGCCTTCGTTCACCCGATATAAGCTGGTATTGGTTGGCTGCAAGTCTTCGTACGGTAATGGGCTGGATAATGCCATGTACTTTTATAGATTCGGCCAGTTCCTGTAGTGCTGTTTCATCGAAATGTGTACGGGGCTGAAAAGGATTTACCTCTACCTGGTCTATGGGTATTTCCAGTACATTACCCGGCGTTTTGGCATGGGATGCCGGGATGTCGGTTTCAAGCCGTTCGTCCGTGCTGTCGCTCAGCAGGGCATTGAGGCCGCGTCCTAAGGCTTTTTTTTTGGTCATTTGCTTAAACCGTTTTTGTTGAGAATTTCATGAGCCAGATTCAGATAGCTTATGGCGCCTTTGCTTTCGGCATCGTGTATAATGGCCGGCACGCCAAAGCTCGGTGATTCGCTTAGCTTTACATTTCGCGGGATGATGGTGTTGAACGTCATCTTTCCGAAATGAGTGCGCACTTCTTCAACCACCTGATTACCCAGGCTGGTGCGGGCGTCATAAAGTGTGAGCAGAATTCCTTCAATTTCCAGTTTGGGGTTGAGGCGTGTTTGAATTATTTTAATGGTGTTTAGCAGTTTGCCCAATCCTTCCAGCGCAAAATATTCGCACTGCACCGGAATAATGACCGAGTCGGCTGCGGTTAGGGCGTTGATGGTAATCAGGCCCAGTGAGGGCGAGCAGTCGATGATAATAAACTCAAATTCGTTTTTCAGGCCACCCAACACATCGCGCATACGCTCTTCTCTTCTTTCAACATCTACCATTTCTACTTCAGCTCCGACCAGATCAATATGTGAGGGAAGCACCGACAGATATTTCAGATTGTTGTTTTTTACCATGGCCTGGTGGGGTTCAACTCCATCCATCATGCACTCGTAGATGCCCGATGTTACGTTTTTAGGGCTAATGCCCAACCCGGATGTAGAGTTGGCTTGTGGGTCGGCATCTACCAGCAGGGTGGGGTGCTCCAGCACCGCCAGGCTTGCGGCCAGGTTAATGGCAGTAGTAGTCTTTCCAACGCCTCCTTTCTGGTTGGCTATGGCAATAATTTTTCCCATGCGCAAATGCGGTTAAAAAAATTTTATCAGCAGCATGCAAATATAGAATAAGCCCGGGCCGGGCGTGGAACATTGTGGAACGTATTTATCCACATTCCATCAACGTCCGTTTTATTTTTTGCGCCGTTTGCGCTCTTCCTCCGCTTTTCTTCTTGCTTCTTCGCTGGCTTTCATGGCTTCTTCCAGCCGGGCCATAAATTTCGACTTTTTACCCGTGCCCATGGCCATAAACTTGCGGTGCTCGTCCATAATTTTTTTGATTTTCTGTTCGTCCACAAATCTTCTGATAATGGCCTGCTGCCCGAATGTTACCAGGTTCGACATGAGGTAATAAAAACTCAGACCGGCAGGAAACGAATTGAGCACCACCATAAACACCACCGGCATGATGTAGGACATGGATTTCATCGGTCCCTGAACGGAAGAGATCTGGTTATTCTGCCAGGTGATAACAAGCGTGGAGAGCGTCATAAGTAAGGTAAACAGGCTGACGTGATTGCCATACAGGGGAAGGGTGAAGGGAAGGTTGATTACCGAATCGTAGGTAGAAAGGTCATCGGCCCACAAAAACGATTGTTGCCGCAGTTCAATGCTGTTGGGGAACAAATAAAACATGGCAAACAGAATGGGCATTTGCAGCAGTATGGGTATGCAGCCGCTTAAAGGATTTACACCTGCCTGCTGGTAGAGTTTAAGTTGTTCCTGCTGCACTTTGGCCATGTCGTCACCGTATTTTTCCTTTATCTCATCCAGCTCGGGCTTTAACACCTTCATCTTGGCCATACTCAGGTAGCTGCGGTAGGAAAGGGGCAGCAGTACAATGCGCAGCAGAATTACCAGAATAATGATAATAAGACCGTAATTGCTGAGAATTTTGGTGAGGAAGTGAAATACCGGGAAGATGACAAACTTGTTTATCCAGTACACCGGTGGCCAGCCCAGATAAACATTCCTGGCAAAGTCGGGTGCCACCTTGCCAATGGTTTGGTAATCGTTTGGTCCAAAGTAGCAAATTAGTTTTACCGGTCCTCCGCTTAGTTGATCGGCTGGAATCTGTGCATTCACTTCAGCCAGCTTTACGGTTGATGTGTCGGTATCGCTTACGCTGGTTTTCAGTTCGGCCCGGCTAAAGCCTTTTTCCGAAATCAAGGCGTTGAGGAAGAATTTTTGTTTTACCGAAACCCAATGGATGTTACCGGTTAAAGTTTCCTGTTCGGTCGAGGTGCTGCGGGCCGGAAGCTCATCTACTGAACCGTTGTGCCGGTACACCAGGGTGGTGTAATTGCGGCTGTCAGCAAGGTCGCGTTCAAATAGTTTAAGCCGGCCCTCCCAGCGGATGTTAACCGGGGCGTTGTCCAGAAAGTTTTGGTGCTCAATAGTATAACTAATTACGTAACCGGAGGGCGGAATGGTATAAGTAAAGCGTACCCATTTTCCTTCGGCCTGCCGAGTAAACAGCACCATAGTGGTATCACCCCGCTGTTGTTTTTCGGCTGCATACATAAGGCTGTGCAGGTCGGTTAACTTTCCGTTGACTAAGGCAGTCATTTCAAAACGATGCCGTGAGGAATCAACAAGCAGCAGGGGGGCCTGATGGTAGGTTTTAAATTGTTTAAGTTCAAGGTTGCGTATTATGCCTCCTCGGTTCGAAAAGATTATTTTCAGATCGGCGGTTTCAACGGTAATTTCTTCCGGTTTAACCGATGCCTCAAGGGTATCGGCCGGAGGTGCGGTTGTGGTTATGTGCTGATTAGCGGGAGGTGTCTGCGTTTTAACCGTAAGGCTGTCGGGGCCGGATGGCCGTGGTTCGGGCTGGGGTGCAAACCAAATAAAGTAAACTAAAAGAACAAGGGCCATTAAGGTTAGGCCAATAGCCTGATTTCTATCCATCAGTGGTTCAGATTACAGATTTCTTATATTCGATTGATGCGGCCACAAACTTAACAAAAAGTGGGTGGGGGTTCATTACGGTACTGCGCAACTCGGGGTGGTATTGTACACCAATAAACCAGGGGTGGTCCTTTAGTTCAATAACCTCCACCAGGTTCAGCTCGGGATTTATGCCCACGGCCCGCATGCCGGCTTCTTCAAATTTTTCAAGATATTTATTATTGAACTCGTACCGGTGGCGGTGGCGTTCGCGAATCAGCGATTCTCCGTACACAGCGGCCACCCGGCTGCCTTTTTTCAGGCGGCAGGTATAGGCGCCCAGGCGCATGGTGCCACCTTTATCGGTTATCTTTTTCTGATGCTCCATCAGGTCAATTACCGGATGCCTGGTTTTAGGGTTTAATTCGGTTGAGCTGGCTTCCAATGCCAGCACGTTACGTGCAAATTCAATTACTGCGCACTGCATACCCAGGCAAATGCCAAAGAAGGGTATTTTGTTTTCTCTTACATACCGTATGGCTTCTATTTTTCCTTCCATGCCACGTTCGCCAAACCCAGGGGCCACCAGTACCCCGTGCAGGCCTTTTAATATGCGGTCAACCGACTCGCGGTCAATGTCTTCGGAAGAGATCCATTTTACATTAACGCGGCAATCGTTTTGGGCCCCAGCATGCACAAATGCTTCGGCAATAGACTTGTAGGCATCGGGCAGCGACACATATTTACCTACAACACCAATGGCAACCTCTTCAACCGGATTTTTCAGCTTACCCAGAAAGTCTTTCCACTGTTCCAGGTCGGGTTCTGACCGGGAGTGCATTTTTAACTTGGCCAGCACGCGCTCGTCCAGCTTCTCCTTGCGCATCAGCAGGGGTACATCGTAAATGGTGTCGGCATCGATGGCCTCAATAACCGAATTGAGATGTACGTTGCAGAACAGCGCCAGCTTTTTGCGTATTTCCAACGGCAGAGGGCGTTCGGTGCGGCAAACCAGAATATCAGGTTGTACACCTGATGACAGCAGCTCTTTTACCGAATGCTGGGTGGGCTTGGTTTTCAGTTCACCGGCCGCTTTCAGGTAGGGGATAAGGGTGAGGTGAATGACCAGCGCATTGTTCGGGCCGATGTCCCACTTTACCTGGCGAACGGCCTCAATGAAGGGGAGCGACTCAATATCGCCTACCGAACCACCTATTTCGGTAATGATTACATCATACTCCCCGCTTTCGCCCAGCAGGAAGATGTTACGCTTGATTTCATCGGTAATATGGGGTATTACCTGTACGGTTTTTCCCAGATAGTCGCCCTTTCGCTCTTTGGTGATGACATTATGGTAAATGCGGCCGGTGGTAATGTTGTTGGCCTGCGAGGTGGGTACGTTTAAAAACCGTTCGTAGTGGCCCAGGTCGAGGTCGGTTTCGGCCCCGTCATCGGTAACGTAGCATTCTCCGTGTTCGTAAGGGTTCAGGGTTCCCGGGTCTATGTTAATGTAGGGGTCAAATTTCTGGATGGTTACTTTAAAGCCCCGGGCCTGGAGTAATTTGCCCAATGAAGCAGAAATAATGCCTTTGCCCAGGCTGGATGTTACACCTCCCGTAACAAATATGTATTTTGCCGTTGCCATGCCGCGCTGTTACGGGGTGCAAAGGTAGGATAAGGCGGGGAATAAACGAATACAACCGCCAAACGGGGTTACAACAGCCCCGGGGGTTGTATGAAGGAAACAGGGAATAAACTGCCCTCTGCAGGTTGGCTGAATGAAACGCAATGAAAACTTTTAAAGACTTATGACCAGAAGATTAAGGAAACTGATTCTGATAACAATTACCGGAATTACGTTACAGTTTTCCTTTGTTCATTCGGCTTTTACCCAGTGTGCGGGTTTACCCAGCATTCTTAGCTTAGGGAGTAATAAAAATCCAAACCGGCTATGTTCGCCGGTAACAGCCGATCTGGAGTATTCTGTTCGTTTTGCGTCTGCGGTTCCAGCCGGATCATTGATTGATCTGGTATTCAACTGGAATGACGGGTCAGGCACTTCAATACAGGTTGTGCCATTAACGCCCGGCAGTACCACTTACACAGTTACACGCACCCGGGCCTTTCCCGTTAATAGTAACTGCGAGTATCTTGTTGTCATGCAGCTCAGGTATGACCCGGATGGTGCAGGAGGACCTGCACCTTATCAATTCTGTTCGCAGAGTATTCAGATTCAGAAAATAGCTTCCTGGAGGACAGATGCTTTTAACGGGGGGAACGTTCAGTTAATATCACCCACAACAGGCACAGCCATTCACGAGGTATGTGAAGGCGCCAATGTTAATGTAGTTTTCAATGATTTAACAAACTGGAACTGCGATGCAACCTTTAATGCACCGCCCGATCCTCCGTTTGACCCTATTGAAACATCCAATACTGAGGTCCGCTGGCAACAAATTGTATACAACACACCCATTGGAGGTGCCAAAATTCCAAACGTAAGTGTAAACGGTGTTCCGGTTACCGGGGCCGGAGGTGTTGACATTATCGCCAATTATCAGGACCCGCGGGGAGTCTTTCTTATGACAGCACCTGTAGTAATTGGTGATACCAGAAGAAGACCAACCCTGAATATTACCGCACCCGGGGGCTTTGGCCCGGGTTTTCCGGTTGTTGGTCAGGAGTTTGAAATAACCCTACGCTATTGGAATTATTGTAACCCTTATGATGATCCCGCAATTCCGGGGCCTCCGGCTGACCCAATAAATGGCGATTTCCCGCCGGTTGAAAGAACAGCGCTAATCCGTATTGTAGATAGCCCCGATCAGCCGGCAGCCAATGACAGGGATATCTGTGAGCCGGATTCACGCACGCTTTCGGTGTCTGGCCCGATAGGGGGCCTGACTTACCGGTGGTGGACCAGCCCGGCACAGACTACCCAGGTTGCTACAGGAACTTCTTTTACACCCGGCAATGGCGCGGGCGCAGGCCAAATACTTGCCGGCCAGCGTAAACACTGGTGGGTAACGGCCGAAAACGTGGGAGGATGCCGCAGTGCACCGGAAGAAGTTATTCTTACCAGAAGATCTGCCTTGCCGCAGCCCGGTACTATTTCGGGTCCTGCCAATGTGTGTCCGAATACCACCTACACCTACTCTGTTCCGGGAGGCCCACCTGCGCCTGTTATCATTAATGATGTAACGCTGGGCTCCAATTTCAGCTTAAACACCGAGTACTTCTGGACTGTACCTGCCGGATGGACTATAGTTGGCGGGCAGGGCACTGAGTCGATTACCGTTACCTCATCTTCTTCTACTGGCTCCGGCAGCATAACAGTTGAACGCAGGTACGTAGACCCCACCACTTCAGGGTCAAGATGCGGAAGCTCAAGGTCAATGACTGTAAACGTCCGCGCCCGGCCTACCGTAAACATTACACCTGACCCAGCCAATGTTTGCCAGGGCAGCACCATTACTTTAAACGGAAATCCTTCTACTTCATTTGGTACTATCTCAGCACACACATGGGGCGGGTCTGCCAGTATACTAGACGACCCTTCCATCCAAACACCTACTGTTCAGGCTTCAACCACCCCAGGCACATACAATCTTACCTATGTAGCTACTGCCGACTTTGGCGGGGGTGTTTTCTGCTCATCTGCAACCGATAATTCGGTGGTAAACGTTTCAGTGAACCCGGCACCTGCTGCTACCGGGCCCGACCAGGTGCTTTGCTTTGCTCCGGCCGATCCACTTGTTTCTAATCCTCTTGGGGGAAGTAACCCTGCACCCGGTACCGGCAACTGGACCGTAGATAGTGGCCCCGGCTCAGTCGTTTTTAATCCTTCTGCGTCCACTCCCAATGCTACCGCCACAGTTACAGCTAATGGCCTCTATACTTTTAGATGGACAGTAACCAACGGGGCCTGTACAAGTTCAGCAACCGTTACTGTTAACTACGGAACAGATCCCGGACCCCAGAATGCGGGCACTGACTTTACTGTTTGCGGCCTTACGGCAAACCTCCCCGGATCGGGTGCGGTAACACCACCGGCCTTTGCTTCGCTCTCTTGGTCGTTGGTCAGCGGTCCAGGTACAGCTTCGTTTACCGATGCCACATCCTTTAACACTGCAGTTACGGTTTCCGTACCAGGCGCCTACATCTTCAGGCTGTCGGCCACCAGCGGAACTTGCCCGGTGAGAACGGATGACATTCAGGTAACCTTTAGTAATCCGGCAACCGTGTCGGCAATGGCCGATTTTTCAATATGCCTGAACCCCTCGGCCATTGGCACTCCAATTCCGATAACCGGAACCATAGGAGGTGGTGCTGTTCAGGGCAGATGGGAACGTGTGACGGGTAACGGATCAATACAAAGCAGTGGCGGACCGACTGGAAATAGCTTGGGCGGACCGACCATTAATGATGCCTACATTCCTACTATGGCCGATTTTGTTTCCGGTACCATAACCGTTCGCCTGGTGGCTTTGGATCCAGACGGGGGCGGCCCCTGTGTAGCTGTTACGGATGATGTGGTGATAACCAAAGACTTGCTTCCCTCGGCCGCTAATGCCGGGGCCGATTTTTCAACTTGTGATCCCAACGCCACACTGGCTGCCACCCCTGCCGACAACGGTGGAACCGGAACCTGGTCAGTGGGAAGTGCCCTGTACTATCAAACCTTTACCTACCCCAATGGCACGGGCCTATCAGGCCCCGACCCCCATGCAACGGTGTTTAACCACCCCGACGGGTGGAGCATTACCGCACCAAACGCAAATACTCTGTTAGACAATGACGACTACCTGAGGGTGCAAAGCAATGTAATGGAAGCTCAGGATGTAAATGATGAACTCGTTTGGCGGTCGCCTTCTATCAATATCACCGGTCAGCCCAACGTAACGGTTTCCATTCAGCTTGCTGAAATGGGAACCATGGAAGCAGATGACTACATCCGGGCCTTTTACCGCCTTAACGGCGGTGCCGAGGTGCTGATAGGGGAGATTGTGGACGACAGCTCCACCGACGGGGCTTTCTTTACCTTCAGCGTTTCAGGGCTTACCGGCAGCACGCTTGAAATAGTGGTACGTGTAAACAATGATGCAGGGGGAGAAATTCACCGGTTTGACAATATCTTTGTCTCGGGTACGGGCACCTCTCCACCACTGGTTGCCGATATTAACAATCCTGCTTCGCCTGTCTCGAACCTTCCGGTGGGAAGCAACACCTTCACCTGGACGGTTACCAGTGCGCTGGGGGTATGCCCCTCTTCCAACGATCAGGTTATTATTACCCGCCATGCCTATCCGGTTAATAACAACCTAACCCAGGAATTCTGTGAAGACACACCCGCATCGGGTACAGCCACCGTTACCCTGGCTTACCTCACCTCATTAAATGATGCCATTACAGGCATACCCGGTTCTGCCGGCCGCACAGTACAATTCTTCACCAACCCGGCACGCACCATTCCATATCCGGCCTCGCAGACCCTGGCCGACCTGGATGTAGTGTATACACGTGTTACCCGTACCGACGTAACACCGGGTTGTACGGCCGATGGCACCATAACCATTCGTGTTAATGCACGTCCTGCTGCTATTGACCAGAACCCTGAATTCTGCGAAGACCTGCCCGTAGGCAGCAACACCCGCTCGGGCATTGACCTTACCTCCTTCAACAATGCCGTTAAAAACAATGTTGCGGCAAACACTGTAACATGGTTCCTTGATGCGGGAACCACAACACCCGTTCCGGACCCAACCAACGTAACAGCCAACAACGGCACCAGCTTCTATGCGCGCATAACCGATACGAAAGGCTGTACAAACGTAGCACAGGTTGAAATTACACTTAACCCCAGGCCCGGCCCCAATCCCATTATCGGGCCTTCCAACGTATGTGCCGATCCTTCGGCTATTAACCTCTATCAGGTAACTTCCATCAATGCAGGCGCAACATATACCTGGAGCATTCCCGATCCGCCTTTCGATTTATTTGCCGGAGGCGGTACCAACGACTTTTTTGTGCTGCTTGCATTCCCGGTTATTGTTAATCCCGGACAGGATATTTCATACGTGGAAACATCGGATAAGGGATGCCAGGGCCTTCCCAACGTGCTTAATATAACGGTTGAAGGCAGCCCGCCGCCAATTAATATTACCGGACCCAGTGCAGTGTGCGAAAACGAGGCCGGCGTGGTATACAGCGTGCCTAACTTGGCTAACACCACGTATTCATGGACGGTGCCTTCGGGTTCGGCTATCATCAGCGGTCAGGGTACCAACCAGATCACAGTAAATTTTGGCACTACGGCCGGTCTGATTACCGTAACACCTACCACCACCACTGGCTGTGCCGGTAATCCCGATGATCACAGCGTGGCTATTAATCCGCGCCCTTCGCTCAATCCCACCTCCAACACCGTGTGCAGCGATAACATTGCGGGCATTACGCTTAGCGGCACCGGTGCCACAACCTTTAACATAACCAACGTTACCGTGCCGCCAGGTTTGGCACCACCATCACGACCAACCGTAAACGGGGCCTCCTCTACCGAAATCTTTAACGATGTGTTTACCAATACCACCGGCGGAAACCTTACGGTGCAATACACGGTGGTGCCGGTAAGCTCATTCGGGTGTACGGGTACTGCCGGCCTGGTAAACCTTACTGTGCGCCCGGAACCTACCCTGGCCTCAGGGCTGAATGACGTGATCTGTAGCGGTACAGAAGACGTCTCGATAGTGCTAACGGTGGCTCCTGGAAGTGTGGTGGCCGATCAGTTTGAGATAACCTCCATCAACACCAACGGCCTGACGGCTGTGGCCGGTAATCCAACCACGGGTATCTTCTCAGCATCTGTGCTGCTGGACGACCGCTGGGAAAACCTTACCGGAGCTCCGGTTATAGTGGAGTATTTTGTGCGTCCTATTAACTCCATAACCGGATGTATAGGCGATCCGCCGCAGCCGGTTCAGGTAACGGTAAACCCTGAGCCGGTGGTTAACTCACCCACCAGCGAGACCATTTGCAGCGGCACAACGCCCACCCTTACGCTTACTTCGACAATAGGGGGCAGTACGTTTAACTGGATTGTAAAAAGCATTTCCGGTCTGATAACCGGCGCCAATAATGGCAGCGGAGCCAACATAAATAACGTATTGGTAAACAACGGCACCACACCAGGTACGGTTACCTACGAAGTGCGGGCTACGGGTCCGGCAGCGTTGGGTGGTTGTGTGAGCGATCCTGTGGATGTAGTGATAACTGTTAACCCGGCACCCACTGCAAATAATGTTTCACAAACGGTTTGTTCAGATAGTCCTGGCGGAAATACCTTCTTTATTGACCTAACCACCCTGCAGCCTTCCGTGAACAGCGGGGGAGGGGTTACCTTCAGCTGGTTTGAAGACCTGGCCCTTACCATGCCTATCGGAACGCCAACAGCCTATACCTTAACCAATGGGGTGCCTGTTTTTGTAAATGTTAACAACGGGCAGTGTACCAAGGTGGCCACGGTGTTGTTTACCATACACCCGCGTCCGTCGGTTACGGCAGCCATCACATCAAACTTTAGCGGATTTAACGTGTCGTGTACAGGTGCTGCCGATGGGCAGATAACAGCCACTCCCGCCAATGGTGTAAGCCCTTATCAGTTTAGTATTGACGGGGGTACCACGTTCTTTAGCAGCGCTGTATTCAATGGACTAGCAGCTTCGGGCAGTCCGTATATTATTACCGTGCGCGATGCCAACGGGTGCACCAACGTCTCTGCCCCGGTAACCCTTACCGATCCGCCGGCCCTTACCGGTTCTGCGGCCATTACTTCCAACTACAACGGTCAGCATGTTAGCTGCAATGCAGCATCTGATGGTGTTATTCAGGTTACTCCGGCAGGGGGTGCTGGTGGTTACACCTTTAAATTGCTTGAGCTGCCCGGAAATACTTCGGGTGATGCTTCCGGAATTTACACGGGCCTGCGCGCGGGCACTTATACCTTTGTTATTAAAGATGTGAACAACTGCCAGTTTACCACACCTACCATAACCGTAACCGAGCCGACACCAGTAACGGCATCAGCGGTGCTTACTTCTCCTGTTACCTGCAACGGCAACAGCGATGGCGTGATAACGGTAACCGGTGGCGGAGGGACGCTTACAGGACCCAATTACCAGTTTACTTTAAATCAACCGCCAGGTACGGTTAACACTACAGGGGTGTTTAACGGTTTGGCGGCGGGTAATTATACAGTTACCGTTCGCGATGACAACAACTGTACGCAGGTTTCGAATACGGTAACGGTTATTCAGCCTCCGACGCTCACTATTTTTGCTTCGGTTACCAGCAACTATAACGGAGCTAAAATAAGTTGTGCCGGGGCCAACGATGCTCAGGTTACCGGTGTGGCCAACGGAGGTAATGGAGGATATTCGTTTGAACTGATACAGGATCCGGGTAACGTTACAGGCGCTGCTGATGGCTCGTTTGAAAATCTGGGGCCGGGCAATTATTCCATACGCGTAACCGATGCTGGGGGCTGTCAGGCTACCTCTTCGCTTGTCAACGTTACCGAGCCGGCCCCGGTTGTGGCCTCGGCTTTTGTATCGGGAGCCATATCTTGTTTTGGAGGCAATGATGGCCAGGTTACCGTAAACGGATCCGGTGGAACTGGCGCCTATACATTCGAACAGATAACACCTGCAGGTCCCACCAATACCAGCGGAATTTTCAGTGGCCTGGCAGATGGCTCCTACACCTTCCAGGTGCGCGACCTGAACCTGTGTTCGGGTAACGTTAATATAACCATTACCCAACCTCCTCAGTTAGTTGCAACAGCAGCTGTAACCAGCAACTACAACGGTTCGCAGATTAGCTGCAACGGCGCCAGTGATGCAACCATAACCGTTACCGCAAGCGGAGGTACGGGCAGCCTGCAATACAAGTTCGATCAGTTTGAATTTACCAACACCAGCGGTCAGTTTACCGGGGTGTTTACCGGGGTTCCTGCCGGAGGAGCCTATACCTTTACGGTGCGCGACAGCAAGAATTGTTCAGTAGTTACAGCTCCGATAAATGTTACCGAACCTGCTCCTGTAGCAGGCAGTGCTGCTGTAACCAGCAACTATAATGGTCAGCAGCTTAGTTGTGTGGGGGCTTCCGATGGCATTATTACCGTTACTCCTTCGGGAGGAACAGGTGGCGTCTATACCTTTAAACTAAACCAGCTGCCCGGCAACACCAGCGGTGATGCAAGCGGGGTTTATACTGGCCTGCCGTCTGGCACTTATACCATTACCATCCGGGATGTAAACAACTGTTTTGTGGTTACTGCACCCGTAACCATTACACCGCCACCCTCGTTAACGGCCACCATAGCCGTAACCAGCAACTATAACGGAGTTCCTATTACCTGTAACGGGGCAAGCGATGGGGTGTTAACGGTAACCGCAAGCGGGGGTGTGGCCGGATACAATTTTACACTCAGTACGGGCGCAGTAGCTTCCGGAAATCCTTCGGTGAATTTTGGCGGACTGCCCGCAGGTAATTACAACGCCATTGTTACCGATGCCAACGGATGTACGGTTGGTACTTCTACCGTAACGATTAACGAACCGGCTCCGCTCGTACCCACAGCCAGCATTACCAGCAACTACAATGGTGAACATGTAAGCTGCAACGGAGCCAGCGATGGCATTATCCGGGTAACCCAAACAGGGGGTACACCAGGTTATACCTACTTGTTTGTGGAAGTGCCCGGCAATACTACGGGGCAGGCCAGCGGAATATTTAACGGTATTGCAGCAGGCACCTACACCTTTACCGTAACTGATGTAAACAACTGTCAGGCTACTACGGCTCCCGTTACTGTAACCCAGCCTACGCCCATAGTGGCCAGCGCCAGCGTTACCAGCAATTACAACGGCAGTCAGATAAGCTGCAATGGGGCCAACGATGCTATTATTACAGTAACCTCGTCAGGAGGAACCGGAGCGGCTACATATGTATTTGACCAGTTTGCGGTAAGCAACCAGACCGGCCGCTTCTCCGGGGTATTTACCAGCGTTCAGCCCGGCATGGGATATACCTTTACCGCCACCGATGCCAACGGGTGCTCGGTGGTTACCGCGCCCATAAATGTTACCGAACCACCTGCTTTAAGTGCAACGGGTATTGCCAGCAGCAACTACAATGGCTTTAATGTAAGCTGCTTCAACTTTACCGATGGCGAAATTACCGTAACCCCTTCGGGTGGTACGGGTGCGCTCACATTTACCCTATTGGAAAACCCGGGCAATAACAGCGGTCAGACAACAGGGATTTTTACCGGCCTCAGGGCAGGCAATTACCGGGTACGAATAAATGATGTTAACGGATGTTTGTTTACTACTGCGCCAATAACCGTAACCCAGCCCAATGATCTAAGCATAACCATAGCTATTACCAGCAATTATAATGGTTACCACCTGAGTTGTTTTGGCGCCAGCGATGGCGAAATAACGGTTACCTCAACTGCCGGGGGAGCAGGAGGGTATAGTTACGAATTGTTCCTGAACAGCACGGCTACGGGTAATACCACCGGTCAGTTTTCGGGAATATTCACCGGACTTACCTCAGGATTGTATGATGTGGATGTAACCGATGCCAACGGTTGCGTGAAGAAATCGCTGCCGGTTGTTTTGGTTGACCCGCTGCCTTTGTTTGAGGGCATTGTAGGATTTGATCAGGGCATCTGCCTCAACCAGGATGACCCCGATCCATTTGTTGAGCTGGCGCCTGCATTTGGCAGCATTGGCAATTACGCTTACCAGTGGCAGGAGTCGGCCGACGGGGTGACCTTTACGGATGTTGTTGGTGCTACTTCTGCCACTTTCGATCCGCCGGGAACTCTAACCGCTACTACCTACTACCGTCGGGTAATTACCTCGGGCTGCGAAACGTTGATTTCAAATGTGGTTACCGTTACGGTTAACAGTATTCCAACGGCAACCATTACCCCTTCGCAGTCTCCGGTTTGCGAAGGCGACTTCTTCATTTTGAATTTCACATTCAGCAACGGGCAGGCGCCCTATTTCTTCGATTACAACGATGGCACTACGTTTGTCAACGACCGCATCGGGGCTGATAATACTCCTGTTCCGGTGTTGAACTACACCGATACGAAAACGTATACCCTTACCGAATTGCGTGACTTTAACGGGTGCTACGCTACCGTACTACCTCCTCCGTTAACTGTGCCGGTAATTAAAATTAATCCCAACTTCAATGTGCTGAGTCCGCCGGCTCAGTGCAGCGGAAATGACTTTACCTTCCAGTGGACGGTGGATCCGGATACGGAATACACCTGGATATGGAGTGACGGCCAGCAGGATGTAATTGCTGCCAACACCCTGCCTTCGGGAACCAACACCATTACCCATAATTTTGTGAGCTTCAACACTTCTACCAACACCAACTTCCCGGTTATATTGTCAGCGGTTAACACGGTGAACAACTGCGGACCCAAGCAGTCCACGCAAACCATCACCATTTATCCGAACATTCTGATAAACATGTTCCCGAACAAAACCGAAATGTGCAGCGATGATGCCGTGAACATCGTTAACCCTACCCAGGGGGGTACTTCGCACACCTGGCAGGTTATTCGTACTTCGGATAATGCGGTAATCGAAACCCGCAACTTTGTTGCGGCTTCCAACCAGAGCTTTACCATTGCGAATACCGGCCCCAATAATCCTGACGTGTATAATATTGTGTATACCGTAAGCAATGCCAACTGTTCGGCTTCTCAGACCATTCCCGTTACGGTGTACCGGCGGATTACTGCTTCGTTCGATGAGGGTAGCGTGCCACCTTTTGTGGGTGGCAGCGCAACGGTAACCTATACCAATACATCCGTACCTATTGACCCGACCAACTTTAGCTATGATTGGGAGTTTGGTCTGGCAGGCACCCCGAATACGGCAAGTGGTACAGGTCCGTTTACGGTAGTTTACACTTCACCGGGTGTTAAAACAGTACGGCTTACGGCTACCAACACGGTAGCGCTGGCCAACGGGGTAACCTGTGTCAGCGTGTACGAGGAGAACATCAGCATCCTCATGCCGCCTTTGGTAGCAGCGTTCACTTTCGAACCGCAAAATGCCTGCTTCCCCACGCGTATCCGCATTACTTCCAACACCTCTACCGGTGATGAGTTTGAATGGCGGGTGGTTGACCAGGGGGGGCGCACCGTTGGCACGGCAACCATTCCGTTACCCGAGTTCGACATTGTGAATGCCGGTACATACACCATTTTCCTTACCACGCGCAACAGCCTTACCGGCCAGGTAGCGTTTGCCGACAATTCGGGTACCGGGCCAAACGCAATGCCGGGCGTTGTACCTGTTAACGTGTATAGCTTACCGCTTGCTTCGTTCCAGGCCCGTCCTACTACCTTGTTTGTTCCAGATACCGAACTGGTAACCTTTAATTTCAGTACGCCTACCAATCCTCCGGCTGATTCGGTGAACTATTGGTGGAACTTTGGCGACACCAACGATATTGTCAAGCAGAATCAGGGCGATCCGGACCCGACCTACTACTACACGGTAGAAGGTATATACACCATAACCATGGTAATGCGCGAAGTGCGCGGCAATGTGGTGTGTACCGATACAGTGACCCAGGAGGTTATAGCCCGCGAGGGTGGTTTGGTAAAAATACCCAATGCCTTTACGCCCGATCCTTCAGGGCCTAATGGAGGCGTTCCGTCATCGGGAGCAGCTGTTAATGACGTATTCCTGCCGTTGGTAAAAGGTATTAATGTGAATGAGCCCGGCACTTTCCTGATGCAGATATTCGACCGATGGGGTAATTTGATATTCGAAAGCCGCAACGAGCCGGGCGCTCCGGTGCCCATACGCGGCTGGGACGGTTACGACCGCAACAACCGCCTGTTACCTGCAGGTGTTTACGTGTACCGCCTGGTACTGCGCCTGTCGGATGGCCAGCAGGTTACCAAGGTTGGAGATGTTACACTTATTCGATAGTTTAGCGAATGCAAATGTTCGGTAAATTTCTGTTTTCGTTATCCCTGCTTGCAGGAGTTGCCTTAGGGGTGGCTGCGCAGGACATTCAGTTTTCGCAGTACTATCAGGCTCCGCTGTACCTTAATCCCGGCTTTACCGGAATTACCCCCCAGCAACGGGCGGTGTTCAACCACCGGGTGCAGTGGCCTAATCTTCCTCAGGCTTTCGTTACCTACGCGGCCTCGTATGATATTTTTGTAGAAGAACTGCGCAGTGGCTTTGGCTTTCTGCTTACCACCGACAAAATGGGTTCTGCCGGCTGGCGAACCACCACCGCTAACTTTCTATACTCCTATAAAGTAAAGCTTACCGAAAACCTGGTCTTCTCTCCGGGGCTTTACTTTGGATATGGCACCAATGGCATTGACCGAACCCGCATACGGCTGGGCGATGGTTTGGAGTTTGAGCGGGACGGACAATATTATTCCATTGACCCCGATCAGGATAAAATCGGCAGGCAATCGTACTTTGATGTAGGCGGGGGCATGCTGCTGTACACCCGCAGAATGTGGCTTGGACTGGCCCTGTCGCATATGAACCAGCCCAATTTGTCGGTGCTGGGCGATGTGAGCCGGCTTCCCATGAAAGGCAATGTTCATGTGGGCATGCGCCTGAACCTTTCGGAGGGAGGCTTGAATCCGTCCAGCTACCGCGTATCGTACTTAACTCCTTCGGTTATGTTTCGGTGGCAGGGTAAAAGCTTTACCCAGATGGATATGGGCATAAACTATCACATCGATCCCGTGTCGGTGGGTGTTTGGTACCGGGGCAAACCATGGCAAAAAACGGTTATCAACAGTGTAGCTCAGGATGCTGCTATTGTTCAGCTGGGCTTGTACATGAAGAACCTGACCATTGGCTACAGTTACGACTTTACGGTAAACGAAATGCAAACTTCATCGGGTGGGTCGCACGAAATATCACTGGTATATGAATTTACAGCCAAACCGGTGCAGCGGTCGGTAAAGAAAAAATACCGTCTTATTCCCTGCCCGACATTCAACAGCAAGGAAGGATTCTGGAATTAATCCGGAGGCTAAGCAAATCGGGTTGATTGCGTAACTTTGGGCCCTTTTAAGGGATGCCCATGAATTTTTCTGATAAGCTTCAACTTCCCATATTTAACACGGTAAGCATACAGGCCGACCGCCTTGGCGTTGAAGCCCATGTAGTAGGAGGGTGGGTGCGCGACCTTATCCTTAATCGTCCCTGCAAAGATATTGACTTTGTTTGCGCGGGCAGTGGTATTGAACTTGCGCAGGCGGTTGCAAAGGCGCTCGGCCCGGGTGTGCATGTGCATGTGTATAAAAACTTTGGTACGGCCCAGATAGTATGGGATGATTACCAGTTGGAATTTGTCGGGGCCAGAAAGGAGTCTTATCGCAGCGACTCGCGCAAACCGCTTGTTGAAGATGGCACCCTTGAAGATGACCAGCGGCGCAGGGACTTTACCATCAACGCTATGGCCATCCGGCTTAACAGCCGTACCTTTGGTGAGCTGGTTGATCCATTTGGCGGCATAGAAGATATACGAAAAAAAATTATACGCACGCCTGCCGATCCGAAAGTTACCTTTTCTGATGATCCGCTGCGCATGATGCGGGCGGTGCGTTTTGCCTCTCAGCTGTCGTTTGATATTGAAGCCGATACCTTTGCCGCTTTAATCGAAATGGCCGAACGTCTGCGAATTGTTTCGCAGGAGCGCATTACCGATGAGCTCAATAAAATTATTCTTAGCTCGTTACCTTCGTACGGGTTTAAGCTGCTTTTCCACAGCGGTTTGCTGAATCAGTTTTTTCCGGAAATGGTGCTGCTGCACGGTGTGGAGTATGTTGATGGTAATGCACATAAAGATAATTTCTTTCACACGCTTCAGGTACTGGATAATGTAGCGCGCATGTCGGATAACCTGTGGCTCAGGTGGGCAGCCATATTGCATGATATTGCCAAGCCGCAAACCAAGCGTTACGACAAAAAGCATGGCTGGACCTTTCATGGGCACGAAGAAAAAGGCGCCCGTATGGTACCCGGTATTTTCAGAAGGTTAAAGCTGCCTATGGGCGAAGAAATGCGGTTTGTTCAAAAGCTGGTACGCCTGCACCTAAGGCCCATAGCGCTGGTAAAAGAAGTAACCGACTCAGCCATTCGCAGGCTGCTGTTTGAGGCAGGTGATGATATTGATGCCCTGATGATGCTTTGCCGGGCCGACATTACCTCAAAAAACAAGGAAAAAGTACACCGCTTTTTGAAAAACTTTGAGGCCGTTGAACGCAGGATGGCCGAAGTGGAAGAAAAAGACCGCATTCGCAATTTCCAGCCCCCGGTAACCGGTGATGAAATTATCCGCATATTTAATCTTAAACCCGGACCTGTTATAGGTGAATTAAAAGAACAGGTAAAAGAGGCCATTCTGGAAGGGCGCATACGCAATGACCGCCAGGAGGTGATGGTGTTTTTGATCGATCGCGCCCGCGAGATGGGTCTGGAGCCGGTAAACAACCTTTAAGTGTTGCTTTCCAGGTTGATGGTTTGCAGCCTGGAATCGAGCAGCGTGCCGCTTTCGCATTTCAGAATACGTGCCGGAAACCTGCGTATCAGGGCGTAGTCGTGTGTGGCCATGAGCACGGCCGTGCCGCTTTTGTTGATTTGCTGAAAAAGTTTGAGGATGCCTGTCGATACTTCGGGGTCCAGGTTGCCGGTAGGTTCATCGGCCAGCAGTATAAGCGGTTCGTTAATCATAGCGCGGGCAATTACCACCCGTTGCTGTTCACCGCCCGAAAGCTGGTGTGGCATTTTTTTTTCTACCGAGCCCAGTCCAACCTGCATGAGTACTTCGGCTATGCGCGCTTTTATTTTGCTGTTGTCGCGCCAGCCGGTAGCCTTCATTACAAACGCCAGGTTATCGGCCACGGTACGATCCTGAAAGAGCTGGAAATCCTGAAAGATAATACCCAACCGCCTGCGCAACATGGGTATTTGTGCCGATCGGATATTGCGGATGTTAAAGCCTGCCACCTCCATGTCGCCCAACCGCAGCGGCAAATCGGCATAAAGAGTTTTAAGCAGTGACGATTTACCCGACCCCGTTCGGCCTACCAGAAAAACAAACTCGCCTTTTTCAATTTCAAAATTCAAATTGCCCAGCACGGTGCTGTTTTCCTGAAAGATGTGGGCGTCTTTGGCGCGAATTACAGGGTCGGTAGAAAACATCAGTTAGTGTTGGTAAGCACTTTAACCGTTCAGTTTTCTGTGGTCGGCCAGGAATTTTTCAAGGCCTGCATCGGTAAGGGGGTGCTTAAGCAAACCGGTTATTACCGAAAGGGGGCAGGTGGCCACATCGGCACCCATTTCTGCACATTTAATGAGGTGCATTACGTGGCGAACAGAGGCGGCCAGTACTTCGGTTTCAAAGCCGTAGTTGTCGTATATATGCCTGATTTGCGCAATCAGGTCCAGGCCATCATGCGAAACATCGTCCAGCCTGCCAATGAAGGGTGAAACAAAACTGGCGCCGGCTTTGGCCGCCAGAATGGCCTGACCGGCTGAAAACACCAGGGTGCAGTTGGTACGAATGCCTTCGGCAGCAAATTGTTTCAGTGCTTTAACACCATCTTTAATCATGGGTACCTTCACCACAATTTTATCATCAATTTTGGCCAGATCCCTACCTTCTTTCAAAATGCCTTCCAGGTCGGTGGCAATTACTTCAGCACTCACATTATCATCAACAATATTGCAAATAGCCTTGTAGTGGGCGCGAATGTTTTCTTCGCCCTTTATGCCTTCTTTGGCCATGAGCGATGGGTTGGTGGTTACGCCATCCAGCACGCCCAGATCGTGGGCTTCGCGAATTTCGTTCAGATTAGCTGTGTCAATAAAGAATTTCATGGTGAAAGATACTATGGGACAAAAATACAGATTGTCCTTCTGGCAGTAAAACAAAAGGCAAACCGAACATCGCACCGCTACAACCGCCTACCCTTGCTACCTTCCGGTCCTGGGGGAGTTCAGCAGGAGCTGGTCGTGCCGGTTTGCCGGGGGCAAAGGTAGTACATTTTAGTTTATATTATGTTCAGGCCAGGCCGGCGTAATATAGGTTAAACTCCAGGGCAGTACAGGGCTCGAAGGCATCGGCCTGCAGGTCTTCCAGTATGGTCTCTTCAAATTCCAGCTCTCTTACTTCCTGCTTTCCTTCGGCAAAACGGATAAGTTCAATACCCGTAAGGTGTAAAGGATTTACCTTTACGTAAATGGTTATGCCACCGGGCATTTTTTTCCGAAAGTATTGATGAACCACATTGGGATGTTTGGCCATGGCTGAGTTACGCTTACCTTTTCCGGAGCAACTGGATGCCGAAACGCTGCATTTGCAGCGGCTAAGGTACGAAGATGCCGAAGAAATTTTTTATGCCTACGCCAGCAAGCACGAGGCCACCCGTTTTGTAACATGGCCCACGCACAACCGCCTGGCTGATACCCGCGCATTTTTGCGTTATGCCGTGCAGGCGTGGAATGCGGGTCATGATTTTCACTATTCCATTCGCCTGGCAGGCACATACCGGCTGGCGGGCAGCATTGGGGTGGTGGTAAGGAATAATGAGGCGCAGTTGGGTTATGTAATAAGCCCGGCATTATGGGGCAGGGGTGTTGCCACGGCCGCCTGCAGTACTGTATCGGGGTTGCTGAAAAATATGTGGCAGCTTGCCCGCATCTGGACGTTTGTGGATGCCGAAAACGCTGCCTCGCTACGCGTACTTCAAAAGTGTGGATGGACTAAAAGCAGGCTTAAACCAGCCTACTTTGCCTTTGTAAACCAGGGTAACCGGTTAAAAGATTGTTATGAATTTACACTGGAACGTTCACCTGGGCCTGACTTAACGGTAGGGTAATGTGCCGGGTAAATTGTTCTTCGAGCAGGAGGGCCCATGTGCGCAGGTACAAAATCACATCTTCCTTTACATTATGCTTCAGGTAGCGCCTGCCCCCTGGCAGGGCTTCGAGAATGGCGGCATCGGTGAGGCGTTCCAGGTGTTTTAAGTCGGATAAAGAAAAGCCAAAGGCCAGCAAATCATCAATAAGCCCGTCCATGGGCAGCCCGCTTTGCGGGCAGTAGTCGTTAAGCTGTTCTGTCCAGTCGCCCTGGCGCAGCATGGCCCTTGTGTGGATGTCTTCCTTTTTGGTTTTTGTAACCTGTTGGGCCAGGAAGCCGCAGTTGCAGGCTCCCATGTGCCCCCATTGATAGTCGGTGGCGGTTTCGAGCGCCTGCGCAGTGGCGCGCAGTGCTTCTATGATTTCAGGGGTTGCGTGGGCCATACGGTAAACAAACACGTAAACTGCACAAAAGTTAAAATATTTTTTCGGTAACCCACGACTCATATTTTGAAATTCGATAATCCTTGGTATACTTGCCGCACAATTATGTACTATGGGCAAAGGCGATAAAAAGTCAAAAAGAGGAAAAATCTGGAAGGGTACGTATGGCGTATCGCGCAGCCGCAAGGCCATCAAAGCCCGGCTTAAGCGTACAATGTCATCCGGTAAGGCCGTGGCTACCGAAGCCGAGGCCGTAAGCCCCGTGCGCAAGGCAAGAAAAACGACCCGTAAAAAAGCTTCTGAGTAATGCTGTTTGCAACAAACAATATGGCATGGTGGTGGCACATTCAGGAAACTGAACTGTGAACAGCCGTATTGTGTAGATAAAAACTGGTCCCGAAGGCCCGCTGTTCACAGCGGGCCTTCGTTTTTTAAACCCTTGTCAAATGAAGAACTTTACGTTTACCATACAAACCAAAACGCTGCTTGCCGATACACTAACACCCGTATCGGTTTACCTGCGGCTTCGCGATGTGTTTGCCGGCACGTTACTGTTGGAAAGCTCCGACTACCACGGTCAGGAGAACAGCCTTTCGCTTATATGCTGCGACCCCATAGCCACATTTACCGTAAAGGGTAATGAAGTGCACATCAACTGGCCCGACCGAACAAAAGAAGTTTTCAACTTCAGCCACACCCACCAGGTGGGCGTCATGCTCGAACAATTCCGGCAGGCATTTCGGGTAGATCAACCTCACGTTCAGGCAGGCCTGTTCGGCTACCTAAGCTATGATGCGGTTCGTTTTTTTGAAGATGTACATTTGCGCCATCATAATAACCTTATTCCCCTGCTGCAGTTTTCGGTTTATCGCTTTGTGCTGGTAATTGATCATTTTTTTAATGAAATGAAGCTGCTGGAACTTAAGGGAAACTGCACCAGTGGCATGGACATGCGAAAATTGCAGCAGATTGTTTTTGATGGGCGGTATCCGCATCATGTTTTTAAACAAACCAATGGCGAGGTTTCGAATTTTACCGATACGGCATTTCTGGATAGCGTTGAAAGGGCCATAGCGCATTGCCATAGAGGCAATGTTTTTCAGCTGGTGCTTTCCAGGCGGTTCGAAACCAGCTTTCGCGGTGATGAATTTAATGTTTACCGCGCACTGCGATCCATAAATCCATCACCCTACTTGTTTTATTTTGATTACGGAAACTTTCGCATCTTTGGGTCATCTCCCGAAGCGCAGGTACAGGTGCGGGGCAATGAGGTTCGCGTTTATCCTATTGCCGGCACGTTTCGCAGAACAGGTAACGACCAGCAGGATGCAGAGCTGGCCCGCAAGCTCGCAGCCGACATCAAAGAAAATGCTGAACACAACATGCTGGTTGACCTGGCCCGTAACGACTTGAGCCGTTACGCTTCGAAAGTAAATGTTGAAGTATTCAAGGAAATTCAATACTACTCGCACGTTATTCATTTGGTGTCGAAGGTTACGGGTACGCTGCCCCGTAACTTTAATCCGGTGCAGGTTGCCGGTGCCACTTTTCCGGCAGGAACGCTTTCAGGGGCGCCACGCCACAAGGCCATTAGCCTGATAGACGAACTGGAAAACGTGAGCCGCAGCTTTTATGGCGGAGCAATAGGTTATTTTGGTTTTGACGGATCGGTAAACCTGGCCATTCTTATCCGTTCTTTCCTCAGCATACGCAACACACTAATCTATCAGGCCGGTGCAGGTGTTGTGGCCAGAAGCATTCCGGAAAACGAACTGCAGGAGGTAAACAACAAACTGGCTGCACTTAGAAAAGCAATGGAGATAGCCGAAAATCTTAAAACATGAAAATACTGGTACTGGATAACTACGACTCGTTTACCTGGAACCTGGTGCACCTGTTGCGCGAGGTAGGTTATGAGCCGGATGTTTACCGAAACGACAAAATTACTATTGAACATGCCGGCCGGTACGACAAAATACTGCTATCGCCCGGCCCTGGTGTTCCGGATGAGGCAGGCATAATGAAAGAACTCATACACACCTATGCTCCCGTGAAGAGCATTTTAGGCATTTGTTTGGGCCATCAGGGCATAGCCGAGGTATTTGGTGCAAGGCTTTTTAACCTTAGCGAAGTACGGCATGGGGTTACTTCAATTGCACAGGTGCAAGACCCCGAGGAACTGCTTTTCCGCAACCTGCCACCAGCCTTTCAGGTGTGCCATTACCATTCGTGGGCTGTGTTACCGGAAAGTATGCCCGATGATTTGCGCATTACCGCGAGGGGCGAAGACGGGCTGATTCTTGGCATACGGCATGTACAGTACGATGTTCGGGGTCTGCAGTTTCATCCGGAATCGGTAATGACTCCTGAAGGATACAAGATTATGAAAAACTGGTTAGCCTTATGATATGAAAGAAATTATTAACCACCTGTTAAGTCAACAACCGCTCGAGCGTCAGTCGGCTAAAGAAGTATTGCTTGAGCTGGCCTCAGGCCGGCACAATCCATCTCAGGTAGCCGCTGTACTTACGGTTTACCTCATGCGCTCTATAACCGTTGAGGAGCTGCAGGGCTTCCGCGAGGGCATGCTGGAGTTGTGTACAAAAGTCAATTTCGATGTGCCGGTTATTGATGTGTGCGGCACCGGCGGAGATGGCAAAAATACTTTCAACATATCCACACTTTCGGCCTTTGTGGTGGCGGCTGCCGGACAACCCGTTGCCAAACACGGAAATTATGGTGTTTCATCGGTATGCGGTTCTTCCAACATTTTAGAACACTTCGGCCTTCGGTTTACCAGCAACATAGACGAACTAAAACGCCAGCTGGAACGCGCCAACATATGCTTTCTCCATGCGCCGTTGTTCCATCCGGCCATGAAAAATGTAGCTCCGGTACGCAAAGATCTGGGCATTAAAACATTCTTTAACATGCTGGGCCCGCTGGTAAATCCTGCCTTTCCGCCCATTCAGTTTACTGGTGTGTTTAGCCTTGAGCTTGCCCGGCTGTATGGTTACCTGCTTCAGCAAACTTCCGGCAGGTTTATGGTGGTGCATTCGCTGGATGGTTATGATGAAATATCGCTTACCGGATCATTTCGGTATTACGCAACTTTCGGTGATGGCATTATGGCACCTGATGACCTGGGATTAACAGAAGTTTTGCCGGGTGAAATAGCTGCCGGGTCTTCGGTTGAGGACTCAGCCGCAATATTCCTGAATGTTTTACAGGGCAGGGGAACCGATTCACAAACCAATGCGGTCATTGCCAATGCAGCCCTTGCCCTGCATTGTGCTCGGCCTGATGTACCGGTAATGCAGTGTGTTGATGCAGCACGCGAAGCGCTGCTGTCGGGTAAAGCATTTCAATGTTTCAAAAATCTACTGAAAAACTAAAGCTCATGTTGCAGCAAATACTTGATCATAAACGTAAAGCCGTGGAAGAAAGGAAGCGGTTGGTGCCCGAATCACTTCTTAGAAGCCTTCCGTATTTTAATCGCCCCTGCCTTTCGCTGCGCAACAGTCTGCTTGCTCGGCCGGGCCGTGCCGTAATAGCCGAATTTAAAAGGCGCTCTCCTTCCAATCCACAAATAAATCCTCATGCCGGCCTGGCCCGCATTGTAAGTGGTTATGTGCAGACTGGTGCGGTGGCGGTATCGGTGCTTACCGATGAGCAGTATTTTGGCGGCTCGCTGGATGACCTGCGGCAGGCCCGCAGCCTGGTTGATGTGCCGCTGCTTCGCAAGGATTTTATAGTAGATGCCTACCAGCTTATTGAGGCCAAGGCTTATGGGGCTGATGTAGTGTTATTAATTGCTGCTGCACTAAGCCCCGGTGAGGTAGCTGAATACACTCGCCTGGCCCATGAACTGAGACTGGAAGTGCTGCTGGAAATACACAGCCGCCAGGAGTGGGAGCAATGCAGGCAGGTACAAGCCGATGTGGTGGGTGTAAACAACCGCAATCTCAATACCCTGCAAACCAACGTTGACAATTCGGTTGAGCTGGCCAAATTTTTTGAACACGATGTGGTGCGGATAGCCGAGAGCGGACTGAAACACCCTTCAACAGCTTTACAATTGGCCGGCCTTGGATATACCGGATTTTTAATTGGCGAGCATTTCATGAGTCAAACCGATCCGGTAAAGGCTTGTGCTGAATTTATCAATGCACTGGATAACGACCAGTTATGATGCCTAAAATAAAAATATGCGGCCTAAAATACCCTTACAACATACGCGAAGTGGCGGTATTTGAACCCGATTTTATGGGATTTATCTTCTATCCGCAGTCGCCTCGCTACGTAGGTCCCAACTTTGTACTTCCTGCCGGTTTACCCGAGCGAATTGCAAGGGTAGGTGTGTTTGTAAACCAGCAAGCTGAAACCGTTCTTCAACTGGCTTCTGCCCATAGGCTAACACACATACAGCTTCATGGTAACGAGAGTCCTGATTTTTGTAATAGTTTGTATAACCAAGGTTACAGCATCATAAAGGCATTTGGCGTAAATGCATCATTCAATTTTGAATGGCTCCAGCCTTACCTTTCCGTAACCGATTATTTTTTGTTTGATACCCGCTCGAAGCAATACGGAGGGTCGGGCCGCGCATTTAACTGGACAGTACTTAAGAAATACACATGGAATAAACCGTTCTTTCTCAGCGGCGGATTATCGCCAGCTTTGCTTAAAACCAATGGCTTGCCCCGGCATCCCTGCCTGTTTGCGCTTGATGTAAACAGCGGAGTTGAAGATAAACCCGGACTGAAAAATATGAACCAAATTCAAAATTTCATTCGCATCATTAAAACCCAATCGTATAGTTTATGACTTATCAGGTTTCAGAAAACGGATTTTACGGTGAGTACGGAGGAGCCTACATACCTGAAATGCTCTGGCGCAACATCGAAGAGCTGCGTACCCGCTATCTTGATATCATTCAGGATAAAGATTTTCAGCTGCGGTTTCACAGCCTGATCTGCGATTTTGCCGGACGTCCCACACCTTTATACTTCGCTTCCCGCTTAAGTGCCCGATATGGGGCACGTGTTTATTTGAAGCGCGAAGACTTGTGCCATACGGGTGCCCACAAAATTAACAACACCATTGGCCAGATTTTGCTGGCCCAAAGACTGGGCAAAACCAGAATTATTGCCGAAACAGGCGCAGGTCAGCATGGCGTTGCTACCGCAACAGTGTGTGCCCTTATGGGTATGCCCTGCACGGTGTATATGGGTAAAACCGATGTGGAACGCCAACAGCCCAACGTAGCCCGCATGAAACTGCTGGGGGCCGAAGTAATACCGGTAACTTCCGGTAACGCCACGCTGAAAGATGCCACCAATGAAGCCCTGCGCCACTGGATTGCCCATCCGCACGATACCCACTACATCATCGGGTCGGTAGTAGGACCACATCCATTCCCCGACATGGTTGCAAGGTTTCAGTCGGTTATCAGTGCCGAAATCAGACAACAGCTTACCGAAAAGGAAGGAAATCCTTATCCGGATTATGTAATTGCCTGTGTAGGCGGAGGGAGCAATGCAGCAGGCGCCTTTTATCATTTTCTGGATGATGAACACGTACAGCTTATAGGCGTTGAAGCAGCCGGCAAAGGGTTGCAGAGCGGCCACGCTGCCGCCACACTTGCCCTCGGTAAACCCGGCGTGTTGCACGGGTGCAAAACCCTGGTTATGCAAACGGCCGATGGGCAGATAACCGAACCCTACTCGGTTTCGGCCGGATTGGATTATCCGGGTGTGGGCCCCCTGCATGCCCATTTGTTTGCAACCGGAAGAGCAAAATTTATTTCGGCAACCGATGAAGAGGCGCTTCAGGCGGGGCTGGAGTTGAGCCGAACCGAAGGAATTATTCCGGCTTTGGAAACAGCCCATGCTTTTGCCATACTTCCTAAACTGGATTTAGGCAAAGACGATGTGGTGGTTGTTAACCTGTCCGGAAGAGGAGATAAAGATTTACAGGCCTATAATCAACTGATATGAACCGGATCGACAAACTCTTTCAGCTTAAGCAGCAAAATATACTGTCGGTATTTTACACGGCGGGTTTTCCAAATCTTAATGACACAGTAACCATTGCCCGGCATCTGGAGAAAGCCGGAGCCGATATGATTGAGCTCGGCATTCCCTTTTCAGATCCTATTGCTGATGGGCCCGTAATCCAGCGCAGCAACGACAGGGCAATAGCCAACGGAATGACGGTAGCGCTGCTGCTCGATCAGGTAAAGCAAATCCGGCAAACCGTAAAAATACCACTGTTGCTTATGGGCTACCTGAACCCAGTGTTGCAGTATGGCCTTGAAAATTTTTTTACCGATGCCGCCAAGGCAGGTGCCGATGGCGTTATTCTTCCGGATTTACCGCCCGAAGAATTTGAATTGAAATACAGAGAAAAATCCATTCAGGCCGGAGTGCACGTAGTATTTTTGGTAACGCCCTCATCCACCGATGAACGCATACGCCAGCTGGACGGCCTTTCTGGTGGATTTTTATATGCCGTTTCACTGAGCGGTGTTACCGGTGCAAGAAAATCGTTTACCGCAGAACAAGAAGTATTTCTTAAACGATTACGGGAGCTTAAACTCAAAAATCCCGTGCTGGCCGGATTTGGCATATCCAATGCCGAGAGCTTTCATGCCGCATGCAGCCTGACAAATGGCGCCATTGTGGGCAGCGCTTTTATTTCTTTGCTGGAAAACTGCCACAACCTGCAGGCAGAAACCGAAGACTTTATTCACAGCCTGCGCAGCTTACCTATACCGGAAGGCCGATAAGTTGCTTTTAAGGATATGTAATTATTCCTGACTTTTGCAACAAATTGGGTGTTTACCTGTTTTAGTAGGGTGTAAATCTTATGCGATATATTTTTTTATTGATCTTGCCCCTGTCAATAGCGCATGCTCAGCCCGAAAAAGCTACCCTTTCAGGGTATGTACGCGATGCATCAAACGGTGAGGCCCTGATAGGCGCCACGGTTTTTGTGCCGGCAAGCGGCGCCGGAACGGTTGCCAATGCCTACGGATTTTATTCGCTTACCCTTGCCAAAGGCATTTACCAGGTTCGATTTTCATTTGTAGGATACACCGATGTGTTACGCGAGGTTGATTTAACCCGCAACACCCGGCTCGATATAGAACTTACTGCATCATCCACACAACTGGATGAGGTGGTTATCTCTTCCGATGAAGAAGAGGCTGCCATACGGGGCATCCAAATGTCGGTAAACCGGCTTAACGCAGCAACCATTGCTCGCATGCCGGCCTTTCTGGGTGAGGCCGATATTATTAAAAGTCTTCAGCAACTGCCCGGGGTGAGCACTGTAGGTGAGGGGGCATCGGGTTACAATGTTCGTGGCGGCAGCGTGGGGCAAAACCTTATTGTTCTGGATGAGGCCGCTGTGTATAATCCTTCGCACTTGCTGGGCTTTTTCTCAGTCTTTAACCCCGATGCCATTAAAGATGTGCAACTCTACAAAGGTGGCATTCCTGCCCGCTATGGCGGGCGGCTGGCCTCTATACTGGATGTAAGGATGAAGGAGGGCAACAACAAGCAGTTTGAAACCAATGGAGGTATTGGCACCATCTTCAGCCGTCTGATGGTTGAAGGCCCCATAGTACCCCAAAAGGCTTCGTTTGTTCTGGCTGCCAGGCGTTCGTACATCGATGTGCTGGCGCGTCCGTTTGTGGATGTGCTCCGCGATGGCGCCCGGCTCAATTTTTACGATCTTACAGCCAAATTGAATTACCGCCTGAATGAACGCAACAATTTATTTCTTTCAGGTTATGCAGGCCGTGATATTTTCTTTTTCGACCGGCAGCAGGGCTTTTCGTGGGGCAATGCAACTGGAACTTTGCGGTGGAACAGTATTATAAGCGACAGACTTTTCTCAAACGTTTCACTCATCTTCAGCAAATATGATTATGCGCTTCAGTTTGGCGAAGATGAGCGCGACAATTTTAAATGGAGTTCATCGGTTACTGATTTTACCGTAAAACCTTCATTGAGTTACTTTATTAACAGCCAAAACGAAATTTCGGCCGGTGCTGAAGTTCACTATTACCAGTTCGATCCTGCCCGTGCCAGCGGAACCACGAATGGCGCAATGGTAAATATAAGCCTGGACAGAAAATACAATCTTGAAACTTCTTTTTATGTAAGTCATCAGCTGCAGGTAAACCGGCGTATTTCGGCCGAATATGGCTTGCGATACAGTATTTTTCAGGGTTTTGGCCCCGGCAGGGTGTATCAGTACAACGACACTGTTCCCGGAACAAGGAGGCAGCCCGTTTCTTTCACCGACTACGGAAAAGGTGAGGAGCTGGTGCGCTATGCCACACCCGAACCCCGGCTTTCGCTGAAATATGAATTAAATGCCAGAAGTTCTGTTAAAGCCAGTTTCATGCGCATGGCGCAGTATTTGCACCTTATATCCAACACAGCGGCTTCCAATCCGCTTGATGTTTGGGCGCCCTCATCACCCAATCTTAAACCCCAGTTGGGAACTCAGTTTGCCATGGGTTATTTCAGGTCGCTCGGTCAGGAAAGACATTACGAATTCTCAGCCGAAGTGTACTACCGCAGCACCCGAAATCAGGTGGATTATATTGATGGTGCCGATTTACTGATTAATGAATATCTGGAGGGCGATTTGCTTTCCGGGAAGGGGCGTGCTTACGGCCTGGAGTTGTATTTTCAAAAGAAAACGGGGCGTTTAACCGGATGGTTAGCTTATACGCTGGCTCGTACAGAGCTACAAGTAAATGGCATTAATAACGGGGCGTGGTACCCCACGCGCTTTGACCAAACCCATAATTTTAAAGTAACGGCTTTCTATCAAATAAACAACAGGTGGTCGGCCTCAGCTAATTTTACCTTTTTGTCGGGAACACCCACTACGTTCCCAACCTCCCGTTATGTAATTCAGGATATTTTAATACCTCATAACGCCGGAAATACGCGCAATAATGTGCGCATCCCGCCCTTTCACAGGCTGGATATTTCGTTCCGGCTGGATGGGAAACCTCAACGGAAAAACGGGAAGCCACGAAAAAACACCGATTACTGGGTGTTTGGGGTGTACAATCTGTATGCGCGCAAAAATCCTTTCTCGATATATTTTTCGCAGGCCGATGACCGTACGGCAAGCGGTGCTCCCATTCAGAGCAGGGCTACGCAGCTTTCCATAATCGGAACGCTGGTGCCATCGGTGTCATACAACTTTCACTTTTAAAATCAGCTTATGCGAATAAATGCTATAAAAATATTATTTGGTACGCTCGTGATAACTGCATGCGAAACAGTGGTATTTCCCACATTGCCCGAGGCCGAGCCGCAGCTGGTGGTAGATGCGTGGGTAAACAACAAAGAGGAGCCACAGTTTATTAAGCTAAGTGTTACCCAGCCTTATTTCCAAAATACTTTACCGCCTCCCGTCTCAGGTGCGGTGGTTACCATTAGCGGTTCGGATGGTTCGCTGTATGTCTTTGCTGAGGCCGATACCGCTGCCGGTACTTATGTGTGGGTGCCTGATGCAGGTGAGCATCTGGGTACAACCGGTGTGCAGTATACCCTGACCGTGGAGGTCATGGGTGAAACATTTACGGCAACAACGCGCATGGGCAGGGTGCCTTCAATTGATAGCATTACCTTTAGGGTGGAAGAGGGCAACCAGTTTATTGATGACCTCTACCTGGCTGAATTCTGGGCCATTGATCCACCCGAACCCGGAGATACTTATTGGATAAAAGCGTGGAAAAACGGCAGGCTGCTCAACAAACCATCCGAAATTAATCTGGCGTATGATGCCGGCTTTTCGCGCGGCAGCAATTTTAACGGGGTGAATTTTATTGCCCCCATACGAAGGGGCATCAATCCTTTCGATCAGGATGCGCAGGGAAGATTCTTATCGCCCTATATGCCTGGCGATTCGGTTTACGTTGAGCTGCATTCCCTAAGCGAGGCATCGTTCGACTTTCTTACCCAGGTGGTTTTGCAAACCGACCGGCCCGGCGGTTTTGGGGAATTGTTTGCTACGCCGCTGTCGAATGTAACCTCCAACATCCTGAACATGAATCCTTCCGGAAAGAAGGCCCTGGGATTTTTTAATGTAGCTGCTGTGTCAGGTCGGGGCAGGCGCTTTAACAGCTTTGACGAAATATCTAACCCTTAAAAATAAGGGTTGAATTCGGGGCTAAGAAAAAAAGCGGCTCCCGCCACAGGCGGGAGCCGATGTCTGCCTTTACGAAGCATCCTAATCTACCTTAATGGCCTTCAGCTTTGCTTTAGTTTCCTCCGTTTTAGGCAGCGTTATGCGCAGGATTCCATTATCATATTTCGCGCTAATGTCATCTCCCTTTACGTTATCCGGCAGAGTAAACGACCGCGCAAAGTTGGTATAACTGTACTCCCTGCGGGTGTAGTTCTTGTTTTTGTCTTCCTTCTCTGTCTCCTTCTCGCACGAAATGGTCAGCACGCCGTTATCAACGGTAATGTTAAAGTCCTTTTTTTCCAAACCTGGTGCAGCTACTTCCAGTTCAAAAGATTTTTCCTTTTCCAGCACGTTTACGGCTGGTACCCACTGAGTCCGTTTCATCCAATCGGGACCAAAAAACTTTTCTGTGTCGAATAAATCAGTAAGCCACCTTTCATCAAATAATGATGGTAGTGCTGAGCGTTTAATCAGTGCCATAATACCTCCTTTTTTCAACAAACTTATAGCAGTCCGAACGAGGATGCACTGACATTCCGCAAACAATAAGGGTGATGTTTGTCACCACCAAACGTTACGAATGGATAGCAGGTTTGTTACTCTTCGCTGCTGGAGCTTAAGGGTACATTCGTTATGGGGCCAAAGAACAACGCGTTGAGAAACAGTTTATTTGTACCGTACCAGAAACCGCGGAAGTTGGGATTGTCTGAAAACATAATGACACGCCCCTGGCCTTCACGATGCAGTAATACCGCAGCCGAGTTGGCAATTCGTCCGGCATTGGATTTATGCAAATACCCACCTATAAGCGGGTTGGAGGTGTACTGAGCGGCAATGCCATAAGGATTTTTACCCGGCTGCAAAAAAGTTGATCCGTTTCGGTAAACCGGCAGGGCGCGGCTGGTGTAACCAAAGCCAATGGGCGAGGTAATGTCCAGATCAACCTGAAAAATGCTGCCGCCAATTTGGCGCGAACCTTCAGTAGCCCGGGCGTCTTCAAAATTCAGGCGTTTTGCCCTGTACAGGGTGTCGGCAGGTATCAGCTTATGCTGGCCGGCAAGGCCCTGTTTTATGGCCCACTCCGCAGCTGTTTTAATAGTTATAAGCGTACCTCCCTGCTGCAGCCAGGCTTTTATTTTGTCAACGGTTGGTTTATCGAACGCATAACTTCCGCTAACCATAATCAGGGTGGTGTAGTTATACAGGTTAACACGGCTAAAGTAGCCAACTTCAACCTTGGTAACCGGCATACCTATGCGCTGGTCGAGTAAATGCCACACTTCTCCTGCTTCGTAGGCCGATACCCCGGTGCCAACCAGCATAAGCGCTTTCACCTTTTTCAACGGCACCACATCGTTCGATCCCAGGTCAATGCCTTTTATGTTCAGGCCTGTTTCGGCAGGTATCATTTCTGTGCGGGTTTCGCGACTTACTTTTTCCAACACGTTATTTAACGCTGATGCTTCCATGTGCTGGCCGGCAACAGGTATAACCAGCGTGCCGTACCCAAAATACCGGTCCTTACCGGCTATGCGGGCGGTAAAAGGCTTAAACGAAACCTTAACGATAACATCAGCCGCCTGGAGCTGGTATAGCGCCTGATGGGCCCGGTAATCGGACAGGTCTATCAGATAGGCGTATGCTCCGGGCGTAAAAGGGGGCGTGGGTTTTTCAAGTTCGCTCACCACAGGGTTTCCTTTTTCAAAAGCACCCCTGATTTCTGCGAAGGGCATATTGAAAGCATATACCAACGACCAGGTTGAGGCATCGTAAAAAACGCTGTCGGTGTAGGGAATGTCTTTTTCAAAAGCACATCTCACCATAAGATAATTTTCCTGGCTGGTGGGTACGATAAACGACCTGCCCGCAGCAAACGTTTTTCCGGCAACGGCTAAATCTTTCTGAACGGAATAGACCTCAATACCATGCAGCCTGAGGGTGTTTACAAACGCATAAGTGCGCGAAATGTCGTTTGCATCGCCAAACACATAAGCTTTCACGGCCGAAGCTTTTGCCTGCGCAGCCATGGTTTGGTAAAAATTATGCCGCATTTTTATAAGATTTTCGCGTTCGGCCAGCGATGCCCGTATGGTGGCCAGCGAAGCCATTACCTGGTTGCGTATGGTAAAGGCAAATGTAAGGGGAAGGGTGCCGGTTTCCTGCACATGGCCGCGTGAGCTGGCCTGTTCAAACAAAAAGCCGGCACCCCCGTAGAAGTTAACATAACTGGATCCATATCCGGGATAGAGTTTATCGAACACTTCTTTGGTAAAATACTGCGACCCGATTTGGTTCATGGCCTGTGCAAAGTGTTCACCAAAGCGCGGATAAATCTGTTCGTAGAGGTAAGAAGGAACAAGAGGGTTGTTAGAACTGTTTTTGCCGGGGTCGAAGTAAAAAGTGGAATTGGTTCCCATTTCATGATGGTCGGTCATGACATAAGGCCTCCACTGATGAAAAAACCTGAGGCGGTTACGGCTTTCAGGATGGATACCCAAAAACCAATCGCGGTTAAGGTCGAACCAGTAATGATTGGTGCGTCCGCCTGGCCATACTTCGTTATGTTCCCGGTCAACCGGGTCGGCTACCGGCGGGTTTGCCTTATGCATGTTGGCCCAATGCGTATGGCGGTCGCGCCCATCCGGATTATACACCGGGTCCAGCAGTATTACCAGGTTGTTTAGCCAGTCCTGTGTTTCCGGGCTGTTGCTGGCCACCAGATACCATGCTGTGAGCATGGCAGCCTCTGTGCTGGAAGGCTCGTTGCCGTGAACGTTGTAGCCCAGCTGTATAACGAGGGGTTCGTGGTTAAAGGCCTGCGAGGTGTTTCGCTTTAAATGGTTGGTTCTTATTTCTTCCAGCCGCCCATGATTGGCAGGTGAGGTGATGATGGCTGTTATCTGAAGGCGGTGCTCGTAAGTGTAACCCAGCTCCTGAACAGTAATGCGGTCGCTGAGCTGATCTAACGTGCGGAAATATTCTATTACCTTATCGTGCCGGGTGTGGTGGCTGCCCATGGGGTACCCCAGAAAGGTTTCGGGCGATGGGATTTCGGGGTTAATATTCCGGGCATCCGGAAAAAAGTATTCCGTTTGGGCGTGAAGCGAAGAGAAATAGGAAAAGAAAAGCAGGTATAATAGTTTCTTCATACAGACATTCTTTGGTTTTTAAGTATCCGGAGGTTGCTGGAGTTAATCTTTTCCGATAGGCGGGGGGCCAGGGGGTATCATGCCGCTGTACACGTGGTTACCTTTGCGCTGTGCAAATTCTGCTTTCACGGCTTCAATCTTTTTGGGGTCTTCGTAAAGATCTACCATGGTCATGGCCAGTGTTTTGGCGGCATGCAACATGCCCTTATGGCCAATAGACATGCCCCCGCAGGCTACCACTGCCCATGAGTGCCACGGTGTACCGACTGGAGCGGTGGCTACACTAAGCCGCACCACGGGCACCACCCAGCTTACATCGCCCACATCGGTTGAGCCACCTCCGGCATCTTCACGGGTTTCTTCCAGGGGTTCTACCTTGCTGTGTAAACCCACCTGGGGTTTGCCGGTGGATTCCTGAATTTTTTTGGCAAAGGCTATCTCTTCATCAGTATATTGAATAGGGCCCAGCAGTTCCAGATTTTTTTGAATGTAAGATGCGCCTGTGCGGTTAACCAGTATTTCATATATTCCCGATACCAGCGAGATTTTGTAATCTACATTTGCCATGATGGCAGCCCCTTCGGCCATTTTCTTCACCCGTTCGTACACTTCCTGCATAACCTGCCGTTTGGGGTCGCGTACCCTTACCCACAGGCGGGCGTAGTCGGGTACAACATTTACCACCTGGCCGCCATCCTGGATGTGGTAATGAATGCGGGTAGAGGGGCGTATGTGCTCGCGGTAGTAGTTTATGCCCGTTGTGTATAATTCCAGCGCATCGCTGGCGCTGCGTCCGTTCCAGGGGTCGGCCGAAGCGTGGGCGGCCTGCCCGTAAAACTCAACAATAAAGTCAACCAGCGACAATCCGGTTTGTACAGCTGCTTTGGTTTCGGCTCCGGGGTGCCAGTCTAAACAAACGTCAACATCGTTAAACAAACCGGCCCGCACCATCCACAGCTTGCCGAAAAACTTTTCCTCGGCCGGCGTGCCAAAAAATTTTATGGTTCCTTTGATTTTGCCCGAGGCAATGAGCTCTTTAACGGCCACGGCGGCTCCAAGGCTGGCTGTACCAAAAAGGTTGTGGCCGCAACCATGTCCCGGTTTGCCTTCTTCAAGCGGTTCTTTTACCGGCACCGTTTTTTGCGAAAGCCCCGGCAGGGCATCGAATTCGCCCAGTATGCCAATTACGGGCTTACCGCTGCCATAGGTAGCCACGAAGGCGGTGGGTATTTCGGCTACGCCTCGTTGAACGGTAAAGCCCATTGACTCAGCATAATCGGCCAGGGTTTTGGCTGAGTTCTGCTCGCGGAAAGCAGTTTCGGCAAATGCCCATATTTTATTACTTATTTCGACAAGCTGTACCTGCTGTTTTTCGATTGATTCCAGCACGGCTTTTTTATTGGCCGGAAGCTTTTGGGGCTGGGCATACAGGACCGATGCAGCAATAAGTAGCGTTAATAAGGTGCGCATGATTAAACGTTTTAAACAACTTCCCAAAGAAACTAAAGTTTAGCCGATGTGCAGCAGCAGGTTATCACCGGCTAATGCCGGTCAGCACATTAGTAATTTGGTTATCTTTATGCACTGATGACACAGATGGGCATACATATTACCGGCCAGCAGAAAAAAAATACCAACACTGCCGGCAAGGATCCTTCAATTCAGGATTTTTTACGGGCCTATGAATTAATGTGTACGGCAAGGCGAATGGCCGAACTGTACGATGAGCACCGCGAAGTTTGCAGCAAATATGTGCACAGCACTTCGCGTGGGCACGAGGCCATTCAACTTGCGGCAGCTTTACAGATAAAGCCCTGCGATTACGTTTCGCTGTATTATCGCGATGAATCGTTTTTGCTTGGCCTGGGTTTAACGCCCTATGAGCTGATGCTTCAGCTTATGGCCAAACGTGATGACCCTTTTTCGGGCGGCAGAAGTTATTACGGTCATCCTTCACTAAAACGTGAGGGCTTTCCGATTATTCCGCATCAAAGCTCTGCTACCGGTATGCAGGCCATACCCGCCACGGGCATGGCTCATGGGTTGGCATACCTCGAGGCGCAGAAGTTGTTAAAAGGCAGAAATAGGCCTGTTGTGCTGTGCTCGCTGGGCGATGGTGCGGTTACCGAAGGCGAGGTAGCCGAAGCTTTTCAGATGGCCGTACTTAAAAAGTTGCCCATAGTTTATTTGGTGCAGGACAATGATTGGGGCATTTCGGCCACCGGTGCAGAAATGCGTGCCATGGATGCCTACGAATATGCTGCAGGGTTTAAAGGCATGCACCGTTTGCGCGCAGACGGTTCAGACTTTGCCGACGCCTGGCGGGTAATGGCGGCCGCCCTTAGCAATGCCCGGAAAAAGCGTGCCCCTGTGCTGGTACATGCCCGCTGTCCGTTGCTGGGGCACCACACTTCGGGTGTGCGCCGGGAATGGTATCGCGGCAACAACCTGGCCGAACATGAGCTGAACGATCCGCTGCCCAAGCTCAAAAAACGTTTGCAGGAGGCTGGTGTGGCTGAAGAAGAACTGAATGACATAAATCGAAGGGCGCGCATTGCTGCCGAACAAGATTTTAGCAAAGCACTTTCGGCACCCGATCCAGATCCGGACGATTTTGCCAGTTACGAGTTTGCCCCCACGCCTGTAACCGAAGAGCGGGGCAACCGTTCGCCCCGGGGCGCAGAAAAGGTGGTAATGGTAGATGCTGCCCTGCATGCCGTTGAAGAGATATTGCGCAAACACCCGGAAGCCATTTTTTATGGTCAGGATGTGGGTCGCAGGCTGGGGGGGGTATTTCGCGAAGCAGCCACCCTGGCACAGAAGTTTGGTGATAACCGGGTGTTTAACACACCAATTCAGGAAGCGTACATTGTGGGTTCTACAGCAGGCATGTCGGCTGTTGGGGTTAAGCCCATTGTGGAAATACAGTTTGCCGATTATATATGGCCAGGTATGAACCAGTTAGTGGAAGAACTTTCCAAGAGCTGTTATCTTACCAAAGGGAAATTTCCGGTTCAGGCGCTCATACGGGTACCCATTGGCGCCTATGGAGGCGGTGGTCCTTACCATTCCGGAAGTGTGGAATCAACCCTGCTTACCATACGGGGTATTAAAGTAGTTTATCCTTCGAATGCAGCCGATATGAAGGGCCTGCTCAAAGCTGCTTTTTACGATCCCAACCCGGTGGTAATGTTGGAACATAAGGGCTTGTATTGGAGTAAAGTGCCAGGCACAGCCGAAGCCAAAACAATCGAACCAGATGAAGATTATATCATTCCGCTGGGAAAGGCCCGTGTGGCACTGGAGGCCGATGCGGAGAAAGTAAGGCATGAAACCACCTGCGTGGTAATAACCTATGGAATGGGTGTTTACTGGGCACTGGAGGCGGCTGCGCACTTTAAGGGACGAATAACAGTGCTGGATTTGCGTACGCTTAATCCGCTTGACTGGGACGAGGTGGTGCGCCAGGTACACAAGCATAACCGGGCATTTGTTTTAACAGAAGAGCCCCTGCTGAATTCCTTTGCCGAATCGCTTGCCGGCAGAATACAGAAGGAGTGTTTTACCGCATTGGATGCCCCGGTGTGGACGCTGGGTGCCGCCAACCTTCCGGCGGTACCGTTAAACATTGAGCTGGAACGCATGATGCTTCCCAATGCCGGCAAGGTGCTGCAGGCTTTAACCCACTTGCTGGAATTCTGAAAGGTAACCACTTTACACATCGTTAATGGATGCTTATACCATACCGCCTCAAACCCGAATCGGCCATGTGCATCTTAAAGTATCTGATCTTAAGCGGTCGCTTGATTTTTATTGTGGCCTTCTGGGCTTTGAGCTAATGGCTAATTATGGCAATCAGGCTGCCTTTATTTCAGCTGGCGGGTATCATCATCATATTGGCTTAAACACATGGCATAGCCTGGGCGCACCGCCGGCCTCGCGCAACGGAGTGGGACTGTACCATGTTGCCCTGCTTTATCCTTCGCGTAAAGACCTGGCCCTGGCCGTAAAGAGGTTACTGGACGCGCACTATCCGCTTACCGGTGCGGCCGACCATGGTGTTTCAGAAGCCATTTACCTGGATGACCCCGATGGTAATGGTGTGGAGTTGTACTGCGACCGTCCCAGACATGAATGGCCACTTGATACAAACGGACGGTTAATGATGTACACCCATCCGCTCAATTTGGATAGCCTGTTGAATGAATTGACCCATCAATAGATGTCTTTTTGGTTTAATATTGCCCCATGGCACCTGGTTTGCGCTTTAAAAAGCTTAAGCAACTGCTTAAGATAGGCTTTATACGGCTGCCCCGTGCGCTGTCGAGCAGACAATTTCTTATGGTGGCTGCCGTTGCTGTTGGGTTATGGGCCGGCCTGGTTGCTGTGTTGCTCAAGGGCCTGGTACATTATTTACATGGTATTCTTTCTGCGTACAGCATTCAATACTCATGGGTTTATGTTGTTTCTCCGGCTGTTGGAATTTTCATTTCCCTGCTTATTGTGCGTTTTGTGCTGGGCGGAGAGCTGGTAAGGGGCACGCATTATGTGTTGCTGGCCATTGCACGTAAATCGTCTCTCTTGCCGCGCAAGGAAACCTATGGCCATGTCCTTACCAGTGCCTTTACCGTAGGTCTGGGTGGCTCAGTAGGGCTGGAGTCGCCCATTGTGCAAACCGGGGCGGCTATAGGATCGAACTTCGCATCGGTTTTTCCGGTAAGCTTTCGCGACCGTACCCTGCTGCTGGCCTGCGGTGCGGCTGCCGGAATTGCCGCAGCCTTTAATGCACCGGTTGCCGGGGTGTTGTTTGCGCTGGAAGTGCTGCTCATGGACATCAGCATCTCCACCTTCATTCCGTTGCTTATAGCAGGTGCAGTGGGTGCACTATGTTCAAAGGTGCTGCTTAATGAAGGAGTTATCCTGTATTTTCCTAACGTGCAGCGCTTTGACTACCGCAATGTTCCGTATTATATTTTACTGGGAAGTGCCTGCGGATTGCTGGCAGCCTACTACCTATCTGTATTCCGGTTTATTGAAAAATGGTTCAGGCATAACGTACCTTCTGCGGCTGGGCGGTTCCTTGTGGGGTGTACAATTCTAGGCTTGCTTATACTTGTTTTTCCGGCGTTTCTGGGTGAGGGCTATCAGGCTATAAAGTTTCTGGAAAGCCAGCAACCCGGGGCTTTGTTCGAGGGCAGTATTTTGAATATCAGCCCTGATGATACAAACCTTTTGCCCTGGCTTATTTTGTTTCTGGCGCTGCTTAAGGTGTTTGCGGTGAGTTTTACCATTGAGGCCGGCGGCTATGGCGGCAACTTTGCGCCTTCGCTGTTTACCGGAGCATGCCTCGGATATGCCTTCGCTGCACTTTTAAGCCAAACCGGTTTGGCAATGCTTCCGATGGCCAACTTTTGCCTAGTGGCCATGGCTGGCATGCTTACCGGCATTTTCCGGTCGCCATTAACGGCTATATTTCTGATTGCAGAGATAACAGGAGGTTATGAGCTAATGATTCCGCTAATGATTGTGTCGGCTGTAAGTACGGCGGTGGCCCGTTACCTTAAACCGCATTCGCTCGATCAGGAAAAACTGCGTGAGCATGCTCAAGGCATGTCTTTCAGCAAAGAGTCGGTTGTGCTTTCCGGGTTGTTGTGGCAAAGCCTTCTTGAACGCGACTTTATACCTGTACCGCCGGAGGCATCGCTTAGAAAACTGGTGGAGATAATAGCTGCTTCGAGAAGGAATGTTTTTCCGGTAGTGGATGCCGATGGGAAACTAAGGGGGATAATTTATCTGGACGATATTCGCGAGGTTATGTTCGATACCAACCTGTATGATGAGCTTACCGTGGAACAGCTTATGCAGAAACCCGTGGTGGTTGCAGGGGTCCATGAAAGTACGCAGGATATTTTTGAAAAATTCGATAAGACCGGGGTGTGGAACATGCCGGTTACCGATGATGGAAAATATGTGGGTTTTCTGTCGAAGGCCGGCATTTTTACTACTTACCGAAACAGGCTGCTAAACGACTAATGTTTTTTTGAACCCCGGCGTAAGCTGTTACTGCCTATATTGCTTTCTTTTCCCTTCTGTCAGATTTTTTACTTGCCTATATTGCTGTACGATTTTTAAGCATATGTCAGATAAATTTTCCTTTTCGGCAAACCTGAAATACGATGTACCGGCCAGTGTAGTGGTTTTTTTTGTGGCTGTGCCCCTGTGCCTGGGTATTGCCCTGGCTAGTGGCGCCCCGCTTTATGCCGGCCTGATAGCCGGCATTTGCGGCGGCATAGTGGTGGGGTCAATCAGCAACTCGGCTTTAGGGGTTAGCGGTCCGGCCGCAGGCCTGGCGGTTATTGTGCTCACCTCCATTCAACAACTCGGAGGTTTTGAAATATTCTTGGTAGCGGTGGTGCTTGCCGGTGCATTTCAGCTCATCATGGGCCTGGCAGGAGCCGGAATAATAGGCTATTACTTCCCTTCATCTGTTATTAAGGGAATGCTCACGGCCATTGGCATAATCATTATTCTGAAGCAAATTCCGCATGCCGTAGGATATGATGCAGATTACGAAGGGGATATGAGTTTCAGGCAGGCGGATGGTTACAATACTTTTTCGGAATTAACCCATATGCTGAATTACATTTCACCTGCCGCCATTCTGGTGACGGCGGTTTCGCTTATTTTGCTGTTGTGGGATTTGTACCTGGTTAAGAAACATCTTTTTTTCAGATTGGTGCAGGGACCCCTGGTGGCTGTAGCCGCTGGCATTGGTTACGAAGTAGTAACCAGAAAATATTTTCCCGGCTGGGCACTGGAGGCTGAACATTTGGTTAACGTTCCGGTTGCAGGTTCATTCAGCGGCTTTGTTTCAAATTTTACCTTTCCGCAGTGGGCGGCATGGGTTAATCCCGATGTGTGGGTTGTTGCTCTTACACTGGCTATTGTGGCCAGCCTGGAAACCCTGTTATCGGTAGAAGCAACCGACCGCTTGGATCCTCTGGGTCGCAAAACCAGCACCAACCGTGAGTTATTGGCGCAGGGGGTAGGCAATATATGCTCTGGACTTATTGGCGGCCTGCCGGTAACTCAGGTTATTGTAAGAAGTTCTGCCAACATTCAGTCCGGTGCACGTTCGCGTTTGTCGGCAATTCTGCATGGGGTATTGTTACTGGTGTGCGTGGTAACCATTCCACACATCCTGAACCTGATACCGCTGGCCGTGCTGGCGGCCATCCTGCTGGTGGTAGGGTACAAGCTGGCAAAACCATCACTTTTCCGCGAAATGTACGCTCAGGGGTGGTCTCAGTTTTTTCCGTTTATGGCCACCATACTGGGCGTGGTCTTTACCGACCTGCTAAGGGGCATTGGCATTGGGCTGGGCGTAGCCGTGCTGGTAATTCTCCGAAATAGCTACCGGAATTCTCATGCTTTGCATAAAGAAACAGCCAATGGCAACACATTGCGCATCGTTCTCGCTGAAGAAGTTATTTTCCTTAACAAGGCTGCCATTGCCCGCCAGCTGGAAGAAATACCAGCAGGCAGCCATGTAATTATCGATATGTCAAAAAACCTGTTTGTTGACCAGGATGTGAAGGAATTGATTATTAAGTTTATTAAAAGTGCACCGGAAAAAAACGTGCAGGTGGAAGTGGTAGAGCGAAGTAATGCGGCATTGTCTAACGGGACGTACATTTCAAAAATCTGACTCCTGAAATTGTCTGACCTTACTACAACTGCATGTGATTATTTACGAATTCGCTGTGAAAAAAGCCATTTCAGCAGCTCTGGCTCAGCCAGTGCAGGTGTCCAGCTGTCGTGGCCAACTCCTGGATATTCCTTATATCGGGGATTGCCCCCGGCCTTCCTGAGCGCATTTACCAGCTCCCGACTCCGGTCAACCGGAACCACAGGGTCGGCATCGCCATGAAAAGCCCAGACAGGCACATTTTTCAGGGCAGGTATAAGCCTGGGGTCGCCCCACCCGCAAATGGGTACACCGGCAGCAAACTTTTCAGGATAGGTTGCAAGCAAATACCATGTTCCGTTACCGCCCATCGACAAACCCATAAGATAAATCCGGTTTTTTTCAATGTTAAACTGCGTGACCAGGCTGTCGATAAGCTTAATTACAGTGTGAGCTGGTGCGTGCCCGCGATCACCCCAGTTTTGCGGCGCCCACCAAATGCCTGGCGGGCACTGAGGCACCACCACATAAGCGGGAAATTTCTTCCGGTTTTCCCCGTTAAGAAATAAGGGGGTAATGTATTTCAAGTTTACCTCGTTATCGCGTCCGCGCTCACCGGCGCCATGCAGAAACACAACCAGCGGATATTTTTTATTGACCTTTGCACGTTCCGGCCGCAGCAAACGGTAGGGCAGGGTGTCGGTTCCCGAAACAAAAGTCAGTTTTTCAAAACCGGTATTTTGCTGGGGCATGGCCTTCGATGTTATCATTAAGCTAAGAAGAAAAATAACCTGCGCTTTCATGTTATTTTGCATTTTTGGCCAGTGAAAATATCGGTTTACAACGAAATCCTTGAATTATTTCCACAAAAGGCGTTGTTGTGGCATCGCAATCGTATGCTGGTGGTGGCTGATGTACACCTGGGTAAGGCAAGCCATTTCAGAAAAAATGGTATAGCGGTTCCCAGACGGGCTGATGACCGAAACGTAGAGGTACTGATAACCCTCATTGAACTTGCCCGGCCCGAGCGTGTAATGTTTCTTGGCGACCTCTTTCATAGCAGCTTTAATTTTGGGTGGGAGGCCATGAAACAAATTACCGGATATTTTAACCATATAAGTTTTGAACTGGTGGTGGGCAATCACGATATACTCGAAAACGTCCATTATGAGCAGTCGGGACTAAAGGTGCATGGAACCGCCATAGCAGAATGGCCTTTTATTTTTACTCATCATCCTTTGCACGATGTGCCACCGGCCTGCTACAATATTGCCGGGCACGTGCACCCGGGTGTTGTGCTGCGTTCAAAAGGTAAACAGGGTGTAAAAATTCCCTGCTTTTATTTTTCTGAGCATCAGGCTATCTGTCCGGCATTTGGCGTTTTTACCGGCCTCTGTGCCGTGCAGCCCCGTAAAACCGATCGCATTTTTGCAATAGCCAACAACGAAGTTATTGAAGTAACCGTACGATGAAATCTTTCTTTTTATTTATCCTTGTTCTTCCGGCTGCAGCACAGGATACCACACGCCTTTCGCTGATGTTCATTGGCGATATTATGCAGCACGACTCACAAATTCAATCAGCCTATAACCCCCATACCGGTAAATATGCATACGATACATGCTTTCATTTCATAAGTCGCTACTTTCGTATGGCCGATATAACGGTGGGTAATCTGGAGCTAACCTTTGGCGGCAAGCCTTACCGTGGCTACCCGCAGTTCAGCGCACCGGATGAGCTGGCAGTGGCTCTTAAAAAGGCAGGTATAGACGTTTTGGTTACAGCCAACAACCACAGCGTAGACCGCAGGCGCAAAGGCCTGGAAAGGACCATCAGGGTATTAGACAGCCTTAACCTACTGCATACAGGTACTTTTCGCGATACGGTTGAGCGACTGAACGACTATCCTTTGATGCTGCAGGCCAACGGCATAACTGTTGCACTGCTCAATTATACGTATGGAACCAATGGCATTCCGGTTACCCGGCCCAACGTGGTTAATCTTATCGACACCGCAGTGATTTCGCGAGACCTGAAAGAGGCGCGGCAGCGCTCACCCGATGCCATTATTGTTTTTATGCACTGGGGTAACGAATACCAGACGCAACCCACCCCCTGGCAAAGGGAACTGGCCTCTTTTTGTTTTAAGCGGGGAGCCTCGATAGTAGTAGGTGCACATCCGCATGTGCTGCAACCCATTTACCAGATGGATGCTCAGAACCGGCTGGTTGCCTATTCGCTGGGTAATTTCATTTCCGGACAGCGCGATCATCCGCGCGACGGGGCTGCATCATTATGGATTGATCTGATGAAGGTTTATACCAACGATTCTTCTTTCACCCGGATTGGCGATACACGTTATCTGCTGCACTGGGTTTACCGGAGTCCGCTGCCCAATCGAAGGTATGTGGTACTGCCTGTGCCTGATTTTGAAACGGACACGACTTTTTTCAGAACCGACCCTGTGGCGAAAGAAGCGTTTCAAAAATTTATTGCTTTTGCACGCAAGCTGTTAAATGCCGGTAAGCATGTGCCACAGGAAATGCTTACACCTGCGCCCGACTCGGTGATACGCTACAAAGTAACCTGGCGAATGCCGTCGGGAAATGATTCAACCCTTCTGCTGCCGGATGATTTCAGATTTGGGTTTACCCAACATGCAGAAAACGACCACAACGTGCGCTGTGAAACAGGAAACTTCAGAACCCAAAGGGAAGCTGCACTTTTTGCCGAACGATTAAAAAGAAGGTTTAAGGAAGTGGAGATTATTCGTGTAAAACTGTAGGGCTGTTACTTTCTTTTTCTTCGTATGGCTGTTCGGCCCGTTTGGTAAAATACACCAATAGATATTTCCACACCCGAAAAGTCCATGCGTGCATCGGCAAAGCTAAACGTGCGGGTTTCAATAGCTGTGTTGCCACCCGTATAGGTACCGCTTATCGGGAATTTTGCCTGTCCTAACAGGTAGTTTACCTCCAACGAGGCCCCAAACTGCTGGGCTACGGGAAAGGTAAGCTCCGTTCCTGCATGATATCCCCAGCCCGGGTAAGTTTTAAATGTGGCCGAAGTGTTGGCCACGCTCCAGCCTTCGTAAGTTTTTATGGCCCGGTCCAGGTGTCCATAGTTCAGGTGCTGGTCGAAAGCGTAAAAGAAAAAGCCACCTCCCTTCAGGTCTATTTCCAGGCCACCGGCATGAATCATCAGCACCAGCTCGGCCGGTATAAAAAGTGTAAAATTTGCTCCTGCAATAGGTCCGTTGTATTCAAAAGGCAAATCTTTCAGTCCCAGCCCCGTTACCCTGTACAGGGTTGCACCTGTTTCGATGGCAAACGCCCGGTTTAAATCCACGCCCAGGCCGCGCATGGAAAACGGACTTACGGGGGCGGAGAAGTACCCGTTTTTCGGAATGAAGTAGGAAAAAGAAAGGCCAAAATCCTGTGCCCGCGTGACAGCAGTTAGCAAGGAAAAAATAAGTAGCAGGCAACGCTTTTTCATTTTTTATTGTTGTAATCGAAAAACAGTTTTTGCATGTAGGCTTTGGCGCGATGCTTGTGCAGGTCTGAGGCATTTCCTCTGGCATGAGTAAACTGCCGCGAGCTCAGGTTATATGTAAGTTGCGCATCGGGTGTTATATAACCAAAGCCTTCGTTGAATACAAACATAGCAAAATTATTAACCGGGCTGCCCAGAAGGTTTTTACTGAACAAAAACTCTTCAGTTGATTTTCCCAATTGTGCTAACAGTGTATTGGCCAGATCGGTTTGGTTTCCGTATATGTCAATAACTCCTGTATCAGAAATTGCGCCCCCGGTCCATAACATAGGAATATGGTACTTTTCGGGTTGTTCAGGGTCCCGGTGTGCGGGCAGGCGATGTCCGTGGTCGGCTGTGATGATTACCAGGGTGTTGTTCCACCATTTTCTTTTTTTTGCTTCCGCAATAAATTTTCCCAGGCAATAGTCGGCATAAAACGCTGCATTAAGGTAAAGAGCCGAGTCGCTGGATAAACCGAAAACCGGTTGCATTGGTACGTTAAAAGGTTCATGGCTGCTTAGCGTGAGGGCTACTTTAAAAAAGGGAAGCGATGTGGCTGTATCGAGTTCATCGAGAAGCCGGCTGTAAAGATATTCATCATGCACGCCCCACTTGTTGGTGGCAATCGAATCGGGGAAGTCATCCAGTGCAGTGAGGTGTAAAAACCTGCCATTTGTAAAGAGCGACCGGTAATTGGCAAAATCCACGTCACCTCCGTACACCAGCGAGGCGCTATATCCGAGGGCTGCAAGCGATGCACTCAGGTAGCTTAGCTTTTGGGTTTTGTGGGCATATTTTATGATCGACCCATACGGCTGTGCAGGGTAGGCTGCCAGAAGACTAACCAGGCCTTTGTCGGTGCGGTCGCCATTGGCATAAAAACGGCTAAACAACAGCCCCTCCCCACATAGTTTATTTAAATTAGGCATAATGCCCGGCAGGCCGCCAAGCGGTTCAACCACATCGGCTGAGATTCCTTCCAATATTATTAACAATATGTTTGGTCGGGTTATGCCAAGTACAACAGGTGCAGCTTCCTGCCGGGGGTACAGCTGCCGAAAGTATTCGTCAGTAAGTTTTCGGTCGAAAAAATCTTCCGGATACTTCAACGCTTTGCTGCGAATAGCACTATACATAAAGTTCCAAACGGCATTAATGCCGGCATGATTGGCAAAGGGTTTACCGGGGTGGAAGTACACTCGGCTTACATTCATGGTCGACACCTGAAAACTTCCCCTGATGGGAATAAAAAGCAGCGCGGTTAGCAAAATGAAAATCAGTGAATACGCCCGCGGATAAACATACTTAAAGCCGTCTTTTGCTGTGCGGGTAAGGCGAAAGTAAATACTTAAAGATAATGAGAGAAAAAACAACCAAAGAACCGTGAGCATTACATATCGCGAAACCGGCAAAGTACCTGTTGCCTCATTATCCAGATAAAGCAGCGGGGCCGTGGTAAGCCTGAATCCCCAATGCAGGTATAACTCGGCATCGGCCACAATTAAAAATGAGCTGATTAGAACGAAGCAAAAATTAATAATATGAATAACCGGCACCAAATTTTTTTTCAGCAGCACCATGAACGACAGCAGCAATCCGGCAATAACCATGAAGTATCCTCCCATGCTCAGGTCCATCTGCATGCCATACCAAAATACACGGGCCCATTCAACCGGTGTAAGTCCGGTGGCCCGGTCAAAATGATACAGCATAAAAAGCAACCGGGCGCCAGCGAAATAAATAATCCACCACAGGTAGAGTTTAAAAAATATGGAAAAGTAGTTTCGCATGCCGTGCAGTGCGCACAAAGGTAAAATTACTTGCCCGGGTGGTAAAATCTGCTTAGCATTCCAGTAAAATTCCAGAAATATGAAAAACTGTATTCTCCTTATACTGGTGGTTTGTGCAGGGCTTTTTGCATCGTGCCGCAACAATGAGCCTGCAGCCGACCTGATTATTTACGGAGGCACCATATATACTGTAAACGATAAGCAGCCTGTGGCAGAGGCTGTTGCCGTTCGTGCCGATACCATTGTGTTTGTGGGCTCGTCCAGTGAGGCACTTAAACAGTTTAAGGACGACAGCACCAGGCTAATCGATTTGAAGGGGCAGATCCTTACGCCCGGCTTTATTGAAGGCCATGGTCATATTATGGGTGTGGGGTACAATGAGCTCGACCTGAACCTGATGGATGTGAAAAGTTATGATGAGTTAATACAACGGGTTAAGGAGGCAGCTGGAAAGGCCCGGCCCGGTGAGTGGATCTTGGGCCGGGGGTGGCATCAGGACAAGTGGGAGGAAAAGCCAGCGGTATTAATCAAGGGTTTTCAAACCCACCATGCTTTAAGTGCCGTTACACCAGATAACCCCGTGTTTCTGCGGCACGCCAGCGGGCACGCAGCCCTTGCCAATGCAAAGGCCATGGAGATAGCGGGCATCAACCAGTTGTCGCGTGAATTGCTTATGCAGATAAGTGAAGAAGGTGGAGAAATTATTCGCGATGAATTGGGAAATCCAACTGGTATTTTCAACGAACTGGCCATGTCGTTAATAAGCAAGCATATTCCTGCAAATGAAGAAGACCGGGCCGCAAGGGCTTTGGAATTGGCCATTCAGGCCTGCTGGAAAAACGGCATCACCAGTTTTCACGATGCAGGAGCCACACGCGAAAGCATTGCCCTCTTCAGGCAGTTTAAGGAAACCGGAAAGCTGGGTGTACGGCTTTATGTTATGCTTACCGGCTGGGACCGCGACCTGGTGTATGAATGGTTTAAACGCGGCCCGGAAATAGATGCGCAGCACTGGCTTACCATTCGTGCCGTTAAACTAAACTGCGATGGTGCCCTGGGTTCGCGCGGTGCCTGGCTGCTGGAGCCGTATTCCGACCGCCCCGGATTTTACGGTATGGCCACCTATCCCATGGACAGCGTGTTGGCTGTATCGCGGGCGGCCCTCAAAGCCGGCTTTCAGGTGTGCGCCCACGCCATTGGCGACCGCGCCAACCGCGAAATTCTGAACCGCTATGAACAGGCCTTTCGCGAAAATCCCCAGGTTACCGATCACCGCTTCCGCATAGAACATGCCCAACACCTGCACTCTGATGATATTCCCCGCTTTGGCAAGCTAAAGGTTTTCCCGGCTATGCAGGCCATCCACATGTCCAGCGACCGGCCCTGGGCAATTGATCGGCTCGGTGAAAAGCGAATAAAAGAAGGCGCCTACATGTGGCAGGCCCTGCTGCAAAGCGGTGCTGTAATTATTAACGGAACCGACGCACCTGTTGAGCCATTAAACCCGGTGGCCTGCTTTTACGCTTCGGTTACGCGAAAAACATTAAAGGGTCAGCCCGAAGCAGGCCACCGGGTTTAATAGAAAATGTCCCGCCAGCAGGCATTGCGATCTTACACCCTTGACGCTGCCCGTGGAGCCTTTGAAGAAAACATTAAAGGCTCTGTAGAGCCAGGCAAGCTTGCAGACTTTACCGTTTTTTCAAAGGATATTATGAATATTCCCGAAAACGAGATACTTCAAACCGAAATTACCATGACCATTATTGGTGGTAAAGTGGTGTATAAAAAACAGGAGGGCCCTTGATTCTTAAATATGGCCTTATGATTTAATAAACTTTTCGGCCTTCTTGCGCAGCATATCCCGATCGGTTGTTATGCTGGGGTCGCTGAAAATATGGGCGGCCAGCTCCATAACTACCGCTTTTTTATAGCCCAGCTTTTCTGCAATGTTTTCGCAGAACGAAATTTCACTTCTGAAAACCTGGCCGTCCATGCGCATCATCTGAATAAGGTAATACAGGTGCTCAAACTTCTCATCGTTGGTCATGGCCGATAACTGGGAAATGGGCGCGGGTTTTTGAATCATCTTTTCAATTTCCTCTGCCGTAAGGCCGTTGGCTTTGCCAATAGTTTGAATGAGCTTAGCCTCCCGGTCTTCAATTTTTCCGTCACTGGCTGCCAGGTTAATCAGTACATTAAGTTCAGCTTTTCTGTTAAATTCCATAATTATGTTGAGGTTTGATGCAATGTTGGAAATATCGTTAAAATTACAAAATTGGTGCAAGTAGATTTACGTAAATGCCCCTTTTTAAGCGGTTTATGTAACCCGAAAGGGGGTAATACGTTACTCTTACGGACCATGAACAGGTTGCATATTTTTATTTTGGGGTTGTTTACGGGTTATTCGGTTACGGGTCAAAACTCCCTTATACGACCTGTAGCCTCCTTTAATGCAGTTAAGGTTTATGAAGGTATTGAGGTTCACCTTCAAAAAGGCGCAGAAGAAACCGTTCGCCTGGAGGTATGGGGTATGGATGCCGAAAATGTACGCACCGAGCTGTATGGGGATATGTTGAAAATCTACCTGAATTCCGGCTCTTATCCCGGGGCGAAAATTGTGGCGCACCTTTCCTATAAAGTTTTAGACGGAGTTTTAGCAGGCTCAGGAGCTAAGGTGTATGCTCAGCAGCCTATACAGGCCCGTAAGCTCTATATTCGGGCGGGCAGCGGGGCCGAAGTAACGCTTCCGGTAGAAGCCGAAAGGGTGGAGGTGCAGGCATCAACTACCGCCACCGTAAAGCTGGAAGGCCGCACCGGGCAGTTGGTTGCCTTGGTTTCCAGCTCGGGTACTTTGCAGGCTCTTGATTTACAGGCCGAAGAGGTAAAAATCCAGGCCGAGACCGATTGCAGCGCCCGGGTGTATGTGCTTAATGACCTGGAGGCCACGGCAACCACCGCCGGTAACATCCGGTACAAGGGTAATCCTTCCCGTTCGGTTATTCAGTCGTTTACAGCCGGAATAGTCCGGAAGGTAGATTGATTCTATTATTTTTATTTTATACAGGGTAAAAAATAAGCCTTATTCTTTAAAACTGTACTAAATTTTTTAATAACTGCCTCAAATTTTACCCTTTGTTTTAAAAAAATAATACCTTTGTCGCCATTAAACACCCAACAACCTATGGCGCATCTCCGTTTCGAAGCTCTTAAACTCCTTAGCAGCCGTTCGCGTGTAACTGTGGACATGCCTGAACCGAAAATCAGCGATTTTTTTGCTGAAAACGTCTTTACCATCGAGCAAATGCGGGCCGCATTGGCTCCTGCCGTTTTCAAAAAAGTTAGTCAGGCAATTATCAATCATGAAAAAATAGACATGGCCACAGCCGATGCCGTCGCGGCAGCAGCCAAAACCTGGGCTATGTCTAAAGGGGCTACCCATTACACCCACTGGTTCCAGCCCCTTACCGGGGGCACAGCCGAAAAGCACGACACTTTTTACGATGCCATCTCCGGTATTGAAAAATTTAAAGGAAGCGAGCTGGTACAACAGGAACCCGATGCCTCATCCTTCCCCAGCGGTGGTATTCGCAGCACCTTCGAAGCCAGGGGTTATACGGCATGGGACCCTACCTCGCCCATGTTCCTTTATGGCAAAACCCTTTGTGTGCCTACGGTTTTCGTATCGTACACCGGTGAAACCCTCGATACCAAAGGGCCGCTGCTTAAGGCCCTTAAAGCCGTTGACGTGGCCGCTACCCGTGTTTGCCAGTTGTTTGATAAAGACATACAACACGTAAAGGCTTCGCTGGGGCCGGAGCAGGAGTATTTTGTGGTAGATGAAGCCCTGTTTAATGCCCGCCCCGACCTGGTTATGGCCGGAAGAACCGTGTTTGGCCATGCCCCCGCCCGCGGACAACAGATGGAAGACCACTATTTTGCCTCTATACCCTCGCGGGTGTACGACTTCATGAAAGATTTTGAAATTGAATGCTGGAAACTGGGCATACCGGTGCGCACCCGCCATAACGAAGTAGCGCCCAGCCAGTTTGAAGTAGCCCCCCTGTTTGAAGAGGTAAACGTAGCCAACGACCACAACCAGCTCATGATGGACGTGATGTGGCGCGTTGCCGGCAAGCACAAGCTTAAGGTACTTTTCCATGAAAAACCCTTTGCCGGACTTAACGGAACCGGAAAACACAACAACTGGTCGCTGATTACCGATACAGGCGTGAACTTATTTGCACCCACCAGCAGTGCGCGCGATAACCTCATGTTCCTAACCTTCTTTGTTAACACCATTAAGGCCGTACACGAACACGCCAACCTGCTGCGGGCCAGCATCGCCACACCAGGCAACGATTTCCGCCTGGGCGCCAACGAAGCCCCTCCGGCTATCATGTCAGTATTCATTGGCTCGCAAATGTCGGCCGTGCTTGATGAGCTGGAGCGGAACGGAAACGTGAAGATTGAAAAAGGCGACAACATGTATATGAAACTGGGCATCGACCAGATACCCGAAATTATATTGGACAATACCGACCGGAACCGCACCTCGCCCTTTGCTTTTACCGGAAACAAATTTGAATTTCGGGCCGTTGGCGGCAGCGATAACTGTGCCGTGGCCATGACCGCCCTGAACCTGATTGTAGCCGACCAGCTTACCAGGTTCTACGAAAGTGTGGAAAAAGAAATGGAAAAGGGCACTGAAAAACGGCTGGCCATTGTAAATGTCCTGCGCCGCTATATTAAAGAATCGAAAAACATCCGCTTCGAAGGCGATGGCTATTCGGAAGAATGGGTAAAAGAAGCCGAAAAACGCGGCCTAAAAAACATTAGAAACATGCCCGAAGCGCTCGATGCCTACCTTGAAAAAAAGAGTGTTGAAATGTTCGAGCGGCACGGGGTGCTTACCCACAAAGAACTCGAAGCCCGTAATGAAATACGGCTGGAGTCGTACATTAAACGGGTGCAAATCGAATCGCGCGTAATGGGCGACCTGGCGATGAATCACATAGTGCCTACGGCCATTGCCTACCAAAACAAGCTTATAGCCAATGCCAACGGCCTCAAGGACCTGGGCATTGATGCCAAGGCCGTAATCCAAACCATTAAGGAAATAAGCAACCACATTGAAACTATCAAAACCAATGTGCGGGCAATGATTGAAGAGCGCAAACGCATTAATAAAATAACCAATACCCGCGAACGCGCCCTGGCCTATTGCTTTGAGGTAAAGGAAAAATATTTTGATGTAATCCGCGATGCGGTAGATAAACTGGAACTTTTGGTGGATAATGAAGACTGGCCACTTGTAAAATACCGCGAACTTTTGTTTCTTCGCTGAGTATTAAACCTAAACCTATTTTGAAGTGACGGAAAGCCCTTTTACGGGCTTTCCGTTTTTTTTTCTTTATTGCCATCTAAAACCAACCCTATGCGACACCTGATTGCTTTGCTGCTTGTTATGCCGGCTTTGGCCTGGGCACAGAAAAATCCGGTAAACGAAATTAATCGCCTGGTTACCCGAAATGAGGTAGAAGCCCACCTTCAATTCCTGGCGGCCGATGAAATGCGGGGCCGCAATACCGGCTCGGCCGAACAGCTTATTGCCGCCAATTATCTGGCATCGGAGTTTCAGCGACTTGGCCTGAAAAAGCCACCGGCACTTCAATCTTATTTCCAGCCGGTAAGTCTGCTGAATCGCTACCCGGCAACATCCGGAAAACTGGTTATTGACGGTGAAACCTTCCTGTACAAGGATTACTTTGTGCAAATGGAGGGAGACAACTTTACCTGGGAGGGAGATGTGGTTTTTGCCGGATATGCTGCTGAAGAAGATTTGCTGGGCAAGGATGTAAAAAATAAACTGGTGGTGGCGCTGGCCGGAAAAAAAGATGCTGATGGCAATCCCATGGCTGTTTTCATGGCCTCGGGCGAAAAGCGCAGCCGCGTGCAGGCAGCCGGAGCAGCCGGACTGATCGAATTATTTGCGCTTCCGCAGATACCCTGGCCGGCCCTGGTAAACTATTTTGCTTCCAATGTAAGCATGACGCTCGATGAAGGGGCCGGCAACGGGGTACACCTGTGGCTTCGCCAGCCCGATACAAACATCGTTGCCAGGTTAAAGGAAAAAGGAACGTTAACCGGCTCGCTTGTTATTGAAGGTGGCCGAAGGCAGCCTGTACGGGCCCATAACGTAATAGGCGTACTAGAGGGCACGGATGAGAAACTGAAAAATGAGTACCTCATTGTGTCGGCCCATTACGATCATGTGGGCGTAAGCCGGCGCGGCAACCAGGCCGATTCCATTTTTAATGGTGCCCGCGACAATGCCATTGGCGTTACCGGCCTGCTGGCCACCGCCCGCTATCTTTCGGTTTTCAGGCCCAAACGATCAGTGCTGTTCATTGCCTTTACAGCCGAAGAAAAAGGCCTGCTGGGCAGCCGCTTTTATGCCGAACACCCGGTTGTTCCCCTAAAGCAATGCATATTTAATTTTAACTGCGATGGTGCAGGGTACAATAACACCACCATGGCTACCGTAATTGGCATGGAAAGAACCACAGCCGAATCGTACCTCGCGAAAGCCTGCGCGGCCTTCGGGCTTACCGCTGCGGTTGACCCGGTACCTGACCAAAACCTATTTGAGCGATCGGATAATCTTCATTTTGCAGTAAAAGGTATTCCTGCCATAACCTTTGCGCCGGGCCTTACAGCATTTGATGACGAAATCAACAAATATTACCATCAGCCTGCTGATGAGGTTTCTACTTTGGATTTTGACTACCTGCTAAAGTATTTTCGGGCGTACGTATACGCCAACGTATTGCTGGCTAATGCCCCTGCAGCGCCGGTTTGGAAAGCCGGCGATAAGTTTGAAGAAGCCGCCAGAAAGCTATATGGCAGGTAATGTTTTACTGCTGTACCTGCAGGATTTGGTTATACGAACGGGTACTGGTAAGGATAGCTTTTGCCTTTTGTATGTTTTCATCTCTGGCAAGTGAAAGCTCAATGGCTCCGGCTTCCAGAAAATACCGGGCTATGATCTCTTCTTCCAGTTCACGGCTGATGAGACTGCGGTAAATTACAAGCTCATTTTTTCGTTTATCCGTAATCATGTTACGCAGCTGTTCGATGCGGGCCTGCAGTTCGGGGTCATCGTGGTTCTGAAGTGCTTCTCTTTCGAGGTTTTTCAGGCTTTTGTCGAATTCGCTTTCATAAGAATAGGTACGGCCTTTCATCCAGGTTAGAAAGTCCTGGTAATCGCGGTCAGTTAAAGTAAACGAGGCTACCGAGGCTGGTGCAGGCATGTGTGCCACATATTTGCTGGCATATTGAAACAAATGTCCCTGCTGGTGCAGGGCCACAATAAGTGGATGTGGTTCGGGTTGCGCAAGAGCGATGTCGGGTTCTATACCGCCACCATCGTAAACGGTGCGCCCGTTTTGCGTTTTGAAAGATTTTTTAAGTGAGTCGGGCACAGCGGCCACACTTCCATCTTCTCTTCGGTGAGAATAATCCAATACCTGCACGCACCTGCCCGAAGGGGTATAGTATTTGGCCGTGGTAACTTTTAGCTGAGCGTTGTACGACAAAGGTCTGGTAATTTGCACCAGACCTTTGCCAAACGATCGTTCACCCAGCACCACTGCGCGGTCGTAATCCTGAAGCGTGCCGGCCACAATCTCAGAGGCCGACGCACTGCCCCGGTTAATGAGTACAACCACAGGTATTTCGGTGTCTACCGGATGGTCCAACGTTTCATAGGTTTCGTTGTGCTCGGCCAGTTTACCTTTGGTAGCGGCCACTTTTTTACCTTTGGGTATAAAAACATTGCAAACATTAACGGCCTCCATAAGCAGGCCGCCCGGGTTGTTTCGTAAATCGAGTATAATGCTGCGGGCTTGTTGTTCTTTGAGCTTAAGTAGAGCCTGGCGCACATTTTTTCCTGCTTCGGGTGTGAACTCCGTAAGTTTAATGTATCCGGTTTCGTTATCCAGCATGCCATAATAAGGCACGTTGCTTATTTTAATGCGCTCGCGTTTAAATTCCAGGGTAAGGGGTTCGTTTACTCCGTAACGCTTTACAGTTAGTATTACTGGCTTGCCTACTTCACCCTTCATTAGCAGGCCGGCTTCTTCGGGGGTGAGGCCGGCTATACTGCGGCCGTCAATGGCAATTACTTCATCGCCAATTTTAAGGCCACCTTTGTGGGCCGGATATCCGGGAAACAGCATGGAAATAAAGGTGCGGTTGCCAATGTTACGCGTCATGGCGCCAATGCCACCGTATTGGCCGGTGCTGGCTGTGCGGAAATCCTCTACCATATCGGCTGGTATAAAATTGGTGTACGGATCCAGATTTTCCAGCATGTGGTCAATAGCTGTTTTCATGAGCAATGACGGATTGACCTCGTCCACATAATAGTTGTTCACTTCTTTGTAAACCGAGGCAAACAGATCGAGATTTCGGGCAATTTCAAAATATCGGTCGGTGAGGGGAATGGTTACAGCCCCCGCGGTAAGCAGCAGGGTAACAAATACTATGACCAGTCGTTTCATTTGGTAGCGGCGTTGAGAAAAATAACGAAAAAGTAAGCCAGGGGGTTCGGAAATGGGTTTTGCTTTTGCCTTCAGAATTTATCCGGAATCTGGATAATGCGAACCACAATTTCATGCGGATCGCCATCCTTATCCAGCAAATTAAAGCGTACCAGGGGGTTGTCGCGGTTTATGCTGCTTTCTACGTGGACCACCTGGTTATCCTGCAGGTGCTTTTCTATTTCTTTCTGAAGCAGGTAAAGTGCATTGGCAAAATCTACTTCAAGAGGGCTTGGATTATAGGTGGCTGTTTTCATAATGCCGTGAAGGTTGGATTACCAGCGAATCAAAGCAGAGGCCCATGTAAAACCACTGCCGAAAGCGGCTAAACAAATTACGTCATTTTCCCTGATTTTTCCTTCGGCCCAGGCTTCGCTCATGGCAATGGGAATGGAGGCGGCTGTTGTGTTGCCGTACCGCATAATATTATTGTACACCTGGTTATTGTTTAAATTCATTTTTTGCTGAATGTACTGGCTTATGCGCAGATTGGCCTGGTGGGGTATAAGCAGGGAAAGGTCGTTAATGTTCAGGTTGTTGGCTGCAAGTGCCTCTTCAATGGCCTCGGTAAACCGCACCACGGCATGTTTAAATACCTGATTGCCGTTCATAACCACTTTGTAGTGGGTGGTATCGAGTATTTGCTCGGGTTGGCGCTCTTCGCGCGGCCGGCTGCTGCCGGGGTCGCGCACATACAGTTCTTCGGCAAAGCGCCCGTCGGCATGCAGGTGAGTTGATAACACGCCGGGCCGGGGTGATGCCTGTACAATGGCAGCCCCTGCACCATCGCCAAAAATAACCGCTGTATTACGGCCACGGGTGGTAACATCCAGTGCGGTACTCTGGATTTCTGCCCCAATTACCAGAATGGTTTTGTAGGTTCCCGTGCGGATATACTGGTCGGCTACCGAAAGGGCATAAATAAACCCCGAGCAGGCATTCCGGATGTCGAGGGCACCTATGCCTTCCAGGCCAAGCTCGCGCTGCAGCAACACGCCCGATCCCGGAAAGAAGTAATCGGGGGTAATGGTGGCAAAAACAATAAACTCAATGTCTTTTTCTTTCAGTTTGGCGCGTTCCAGTGCCATGCGGGCAGCTTTGGCCGCCATATTGGCTACGGTGTCTTTTGCCGGGTCAATCCAGCGCCTTTCTTTGATCCCTGTGCGCTCGGTAATCCATTCATCGGTTGTGTCCATCAGGGTAGAAAGATACTGGTTGGTGATGACCTGCTCCGGTACAAAATGACCCAGGCCTGTAATACGGGAATAGGGCATAACATGAAGGTTTGGGCCTGAAGTTACACAATGCCCGGCTATTGTTGCTTTTTAATTATATGGGCTGAAACCCCGTTCAATAAAGTTGAAAAAATCGTGCTTAAAGGCAGCAAAGGTGCGGGCAAAGGTTTCCAGCTCATCCATCAGGGCAGGGTGTTCTCTGAAATAGGCGGTGTCTGCCTCATTTCTTTCCTTCAGCAGGACGGCCAGTTTCTTTTCGTGGTCGCGTAATTTTTTTAACAGGCAGTCAATTACTTCCCCCTGGTAATAGGTTATGAGATGCTGGAAGTGATCAACCTGTTTCTTGAAGTCTTCCAGGTTGTTGGTTGTGCTGTGCTGTTCCAGTATTTTCTGGAAGAAATCGAGCTCGCGTTTCCACAGAGTGGCGGCCGACTGCCAGGATCTTGTTTCGCGGTGCATCGTAATAAGGGCCGGCTGAAGAATATAGTCGAATGTTTGCGATGTAACAGAAATCATGGCTTTTTCAAGCCAAGTTACAACCTGCCCTGAATTGTACGCTGATATAAATCAGGCATTGGCCTGAAGATTATCAGACAACCACATTCACAATCTTTCCGGGCACCACAATAATTTTTCTGGGCGGCTTGCCCTGCGTCCATTTTTGAATCACTTCCGATGCCATCACTGCCTTTTCAATATCTACGGGGGGGGTATCTGGTGCAAATTGCATTTGTGCCCTTACCTTGCCATTTACCGAGATGGGGTAGTTTACGGTTGATTCCTGAAGGTAAATTTCGTTCCAGGCAGGATATGAGGCATAATGAACCGTATGTTCATGGCCCAGTTTGCTCCACAACTCCTCGGTGATGTGCGGTGCAAAGGGTGCCAGTGCAATGACAAGGGGTTCGAGAATTTTGCGCTTGTTGCATTTTAATGAGGTAAGCTCGTTTACACAAATCATAAATTCACTTACCGAAGTGTTGAATGAGTATGATTCGATGTCGTGTTCTACCTTGCGCAGGGTGCGGTGCAGAATTTTTAACTCTTCGGCTGTTGGTTCTGCTTCGGTAACCTGAAAACTTCCTTCGGTATGGAACAGGTTCCAGAATTTGCGCAGGAATTTAAACACCCCGTCAATGCCATTGGTATTCCAGGGCTTGCTGAGCTCCAATGGCCCCAGAAACATTTCGTAAAGCCTGAGTGTGTCGGCACCGTACTGGTCAATAATGTCATCGGGGTTAACCACATTGTGTTTCGACTTTGACATCTTCTCTACTTCGGTGCCGCAGTAGTATTTGCCGTTTTCAAGAATAAATTCGGCTGTAGCCAGGTCGGGTCGCCATTTTTTAAAGGCTTCGATATCCAGTTCGTTGCCGTTAACCAGCGATACATCGGCATGCAGGCGGGTAACCTGGTATCTGTCTTTCAATCCGGCCGAAACAAATGTGTTGGTGCCGTTTATACGGTACACAAATTTTGACATACCCTGAATGTGCCCCTGGTTAATGAGCTTTTTAAAAGGTTCTTCGGTCTCCACAAATCCCAGGTCTTTCAGTACTTTGCACCAGAAACGGGAGTAGAGCAAATGGCCTGTGGCATGTTCGGCACCGCCTATATACAAGTCAACATCTTTCCAGTATTGCAGGTGTTCTTTGCCGCAAAAAGCCTGTTGGTTGGTTGGATCCATGTACCTAAACCAATACCAGCTCGAGCCCGCCCAGCCGGGCATGGTGGTAAGTTCGTATGGGTACATGCCTTTGTACTTCCAGTTTTTTGCGCGCCCCAGGGGTGGTTCGCCTGTTTCGGTGGGTTTGTATTCGTCAATTTCCGGAAGGGTAATGGGTAAATCCTGCTCGTTAACCAGTTTGGGTATTCCGTTGTCAAAATAAACCGGAAAGGGTTCGCCCCAATAGCGTTGCCGTCCGAATATGGCATCGCGCATGCGGTAATTTATCTTTTCCCGTCCTATGCCTTTTTCGGTTACAAAGCGTATACCTGCTTCTATGGCATCGGCTACGGAAAGGCCGTCCATAAATGCCGAGTTAATGATTTTTCCTTCCTTGCTGTCGAATGCTTTTTCCTGAACATCGGGTCCTTCTACCACCTGAATAATGGGCAGCTTAAAGTGCCTGGCAAAGCGGTGGTCGCGCTCATCGTGTCCGGGTACGGCCATTACAGCACCGGTTCCGTAGCCCGCCAGCACGTAGTCCGCCACCCATACCGGTATTTTGGCGTTGTTAAAGGGATTAACTGCATAGGCACCGGTAAACACGCCGCTTACCCTTTTTACATCGCTTAGGCGTTCGCGTTCACTGCGGTTTTTGGCTACGTTAACATATTGTGCTACGTCCGCCTTTCTGTCGGGAGTAGTTATTTTTTCTACCAGTTCATGTTCGGGCGCCAGCACTATAAAAGTAGTTCCGAAAACGGTGTCGATGCGTGTAGTAAACACCATGATTTTTTCATCGGGGTGGCCATCCAGCACAAAGCTGAACTCACAGCCTCTGCTTTTGCCAATCCAGTTGCGTTGCATTTCTTTTACCGGTTCGGGCCAGTCAATTACCTCAAGCCCTGCCAGCAGGCGTTCGGCATAAGCTGTGATGCGCATGCTCCACTGCATCATGCTGATGCGCTCAACCGGATAGCCCCCCCTTTCGCTAACGCCATCTTTCACCTCGTCATTCGATAACACGGTACCCAGGGCAGGGCACCAGTTTACTATGGTTTCGCTGCGATAGGCCAGACGGTAGTGCTGCAAAAAATTTTCTTTTTCGCGGTCAGAAAGGTTTTTCCAGTCGTGGGCTGTAATGGCCGGAGTCTGGTCATCGCAGGCAGCATCAATATGCCGGTTGCCATTCTTTTCCAGTTCGGCAATAAGGGTGCTTATGGGTTCTGCTTTTCCCATGGCACCAGCCTTTTTGTTGTACCAGGCATTGAACAACTGCATGAATATCCACTGCGTCCATTTGTAATATGCCGGGTCGCAGGTTTGGATTTCGCGGCTCCAGTCGTACGAAAAGCCGATGCGCCGGAGCTGCCGTTTGTACGTTTCAATGTTTCTGGCGGTAGTAATGGCCGGATGCTGTCCGGTTTGGATGGCGTATTGTTCGGCTGGTAGGCCAAAGGCATCAAACCCCATGGGGTGCAGTACGTTGTAGCCTTTAAGGCGCTTATACCGCGCAACGATGTCGGAGGCGATATAGCCCAGCGGATGCCCTACGTGCAGGCCAGCACCCGAAGGGTAGGGGAACATATCCAGCACATAGTATTTTGGACGCGAAGGGTCGGTTACGGTTTTGTAAATCTGCCGGTCTTCCCAGCTTTTCCGCCATTTTTCTTCGATTATTTTAATCTCTTCCCGATTGTAATCAGCCACAGTGCCTATAAGGTTAATATTTAACACATGAACCTTGCTAAGCCTAACCAGCAAATAAAAGCAGCAGGTTCAGCCTGCAAAAATAAGGCAAACTGGTCAATTCGGGTTAAATGGGCTGGTAAATGACTGGAGTAAAGGTTAACCGTATCGGGCTATCAGGCAGTTGCTTAGTTTTCTGCCTGCTTCAGGTTTTCAAGCAGCTTTTCGATGTCGCTTTGTTTCATGGGTTTGGTAATAAACTGGATTACGTTGGCAAAGGCTTTGGTTCGTTTAACATCGGCTGCGCTGTTTGAGCTGGTAAGAATTACAATACGGGGCCTTTGGATTTTTGCAGGAGGCAGTTGCGCAAACCTCTCCAGGAAAGCAAAGCCATCGGTTTTGGGCATGTTTAAGTCCAGAAAAATTACTTCAGGTATGGCCTGATCGGGCTGGTGGGTAAGCCACTCCAGGGCCTCATCGGCCGATTTAAAGAGGGTAAACTCCTTCGAAAAGTTAAAAACCTCCAGAAACCTGCGTTGGATGAACAGATCGATATCGCTGTCGTCTATAAGTAAAGTATGGGAAACCATGGCCAACTGCAGAGTAAGGGTAGAAACTGAAATAAATTTAACAGATTTCAGATGATTTGCACAACAAAAAAGTGCCAAAAATCGCTGCCGGGTTTTTTTAGGGCGAAAATTTGTGCTAAACTTGGATTTTAAACCCAAAAATCTATGCGTTTAAACCGTTTTCCGTTCCTAACAACAAGTGTTTTGATACTCTCGTTTTTGCAGCTTACCAGCTGTGGTTCGGGTGGGGGCGATAAGGAGAAAAATGCGGCAGAATTTGAGGCTGCCAACCGCGACCTGAAAAAGTCGGTCGAGGAGGTGGTATACAACATTCCCTCCCCATCTGAGATACCCTATATGATTCAACAAACCGGTGCTGAGTTTAACCAGAGTCTGATAAACCCCTTGAGCAATGCCCAGAAATATGGCCAGCGCAGTGAAAAAACGGCGCTGAATCTGGGCATTTATGCAGCCGATATTGGCTACCTGGTTTCGTACGATAAAGCCCAGGAAGCAATTGATTATGTAAATACCTGTAAAAAACTGGCCGAGGATCTGGGCGTAGCCGCATCGTTCGACCTGGAAGTGCTGAAGCGTTTTGAAGCCAACATCAACAACAAGGACTCGCTTACTATGTTGCTGGACAAAAGCCTTAAGCAAACCCAACGTTATCTGCAGGATGACAGCCGCAGCCGTCTGGCAGCCCTTATTGTGGCAGGCAGCTTTGTTGAGGGGCTGTACATTTCTACCGGAATGGTAAACAGTTACCCTCGTAATATCCTGCCCGATGATAAGCGAAACCTTATTCTTACTCCGCTCATTCAGGTTATTCTCAACCAGAAGAAGGCCGTTGCCGACCTGGTTAAGATGCTCGAAACAGCCGACCAGGGTAATCTGGGCAGCCTGCTTGCCGATTTGCGGCAGCTGGAAGCGGCCTATGTTAACCTTAACATCGATGAACAAATAAAAAATAACCGGGGCGATCTGATGCTCAGCGATAAAAATCTTGAACAGGTAAGTGCCATTGTAGCTAAAATCCGGGCTGAGATAGTTCAATAGCTTTTCCCATACAACATGTAGTTGAAAGGACCGGCCCTGCAGCCGGTCTTTTTATTGGTACAGGCGGTATTCCTGTTTATCTTTAACGGACAAATTCACATCCATGAGCGAAATTGTACTTGATGCCATATTGCAGTTGTTTGCAGTTGCGGCCCGGCAGGACGAAGTTAGCAGGTTCGAGCGCGAGCAAATGCGCCAGTTTTTGCTTGACCATATTAACGAAGCCAAAGCAGAGGGGTATCTGCAACGCTTTATTGGCTACTCTTCAAATCGGGGCGCCAGTCTGGAAGAAGAAAAACAAACCATAACAAAAATATGCCGGTCGCTGGCAACCGAAGTAACCCAGCGCCAAAAACTTATCATTCTGGTTGAATTATTCCGGATCGTGCTGGCCGATGAACATCTCACAGAACGCGAAATGGAGATGGTAAAGCTTGTAGCGCAGTTATTTAAAATTGCTGATGCAGACCTCAAGCAGTTGCATAGTTTTTTGAAGGCAGCCGATCACGGAGATTTGAACCATGAGAACTTTCTGGTCATCACCTCCGCACCACCGCAGGGCAAAACCCGCCATATTGCCCGCAGGCATTTAAATGGTTTCCTGGCTATTTCATACTTTCCTGAAGTTGATCTTTACTTTGTTAAACACCTGGGTCGCGAGAACGTTTTTCTGAATGGGGTGCCCCTGCGGCAGGGTGTGGTACAGGTTCTGCCTGTTGGGAGCACCATCCGATGGGACAGAGATGAGCCTGTTTACTATGTTGAAGTTGTTAACCGGTTTAAACAATTCAGTGATAAAGAACGCATAACCTTTGAGGCCAAAGGCCTGTGGTACCGGTTTAAAAACGGCAAACAGGGGCTTCGCAACATTAATCTTGCCGAGCAATCGGGGCATCTGGTAGCCATTATGGGCGCCAGTGGCTCGGGTAAATCTACCCTGCTTCATGTGTTGAATGGTTCCGAAAGACCTTCAGAAGGCCAGGTACTGATCAACGGGGTCGACATCCACCGCCATCCCGAAAAAACAGAGGGACTTATCGGTTTTGTTCCGCAGGATGACCTGTTGCTCGAAGAACTTACCGTTTACCAGAATTTATATTATGCCGCCAAACTTTGCTTTGGCAGCAAAAGCGAAGAAGAAATACATAACCTGGTAATGCAAACCCTTAACGACCTGGGACTTGCAGAAATAAAGGATTTAAAGGTAGGCTCGCAACTGCAAAAGACCATAAGCGGCGGCCAGCGCAAGCGCCTTAACATGGGGCTTGAACTGTTGCGCGAGCCCGCTGTATTGTTTTGCGATGAGCCCACCAGCGGGCTATCATCGCGTGATTCTGAAAACATTATCGACCTGTTAAAAGAACTTACCCTTAAAGGCAAGCTGGTATTTGCTGTTATTCACCAGCCTTCATCCGATATATTTAAAAAATTCGACCGCCTGCTTATACTCGACACCGGCGGCTATCCAATATACTACGGTAACCCCGTTGATGCCGTGGTGTATTTCAGAAAAAGTGTAAACCTTATTGGCAGCGAAGAGGGCGAATGTTATGCCTGTGGCAATGTAAATCCCGAACAGATATTCAACATCATCGAAACGCGGGTGATAAACGAATACGGTGCGTTTACGCAGGAAAGAAAAATATCGCCCATGCAATGGAACGCTCTTTTTGAAAAGTCGTTTCGGCAGCCCGAAATCATACCGGTCACCATCTTGCCAAAGAGTACGTTGAATATACCCGGGCGCCTGCGTCAGGCATGGTTGTTTGCCCGGCGCGACCTTGAGTCGAAGTTCCGCAACCGCCAGTACATGATCATCAATTTGCTGGAAGCTCCCTTGCTGGCCTTTATTCTCGCTTTTATCGTTCGGTATTATAACGTTGATGACCGCGTGTTTACCGGATATGTATTTGCCCATAACCCCAATCTGCCGGCCTACCTGTTTATGGGCGTTATTGTAGCCCTGTTTATGGGACTAACTGTAAGTGCCGAAGAAATTATACGCGACCGCAAAATACTTAAGCGCGAAGCTTTTCTGCACCTTAGCCGGGGTAGTTACCTCATGGCCAAAACAGGGATTCTTTTTGCCCTTTCGGCCATACAAACCCTGAGCTTCGTACTGGTGGGCAGTGCCGTTTTGGAGTTGCACGATATGACCTGGCAGCACGTGCTTATTCTTTTTACTACATCGTGTTTTGCCAACATGCTGGGATTAAATATTTCTTCGGCATTTAACTCGGCGGTAACCATTTACATACTGATACCCCTGCTCATCATACCCCAGCTTATTTTAAGCGGAGTAGTGGTGCGGTTCGACAGGCTTAATCCTGCCATAGGTAATGTTGAGACGGTACCCTTTGTTGGCGATTTGATGGCTTCCAGATGGGCTTTTGAGGCGGCCATGGTTACCCAATTCCGCGACAACCCGTATGAACGGAAATTCTATCCCTACGACAAGATCATGGCCGAGGCAGATTATAAAAAGCTGTACTACCTGCCCGACCTGGAAACCAGGCTGGAATACTGCCTGAATAACATGCACTCGCCCGACCCGGCAGTTGTTCGGCAAACCGTTAAAAGCATGAATTTACTATACAATGAGCTGTCGCGCGAAGCAGAGGCGGTGGTTTACCATGCCGGATGGATGAATCAGCTCAAATCCGGAGCGTTCGACTCTGCGCTTTATTACAGTGCCACCGAATTTATTCAACGGCTTAAACAATTTTACAACCGAAGATACAATAAGGCCGATGAGGCCCGCGAAAAGCTTATCAACAGCCTTACCGACACCCCGGAAAAGGCAAAGGAGTTTGAAAACCTGAAGCTTAACTACCACAACGAAGCCATAGCCGAAATGGTTAAAAACGTAACCGACCCCGTTAGGGTTGTGGAAAAAAACGGTCG